>OLNH01000302.1_pt1 | contig 47996 bp, 30 predicted proteins | sample 1643101 | NCBI WGS metagenome assembly OLNH01 (sample SAMEA3136758, study PRJEB25190) | human gut metagenome | biome: human gut; feature: human-associated habitat; material: faeces | place: Austria | collected 2013 | reverse complement strand
TACACCGATGACTGTACCGCCGATGGAAGCAAGTCCACCAACCATGGATGTACCACCCATTACACAACCAGCGATTGCTTCGTTGTTGTACTGATCGCCATATCCAGGCTGAACAGTTGTATATGTAGCTACGAAGAACAGTGCTGCGATACCAACCAGAACTCCACAGATTACATATGAAAGCATGTTCCATTTCTTTGTATCTACACCGGAAAGTCTTACGGCTTCTGTGTTAGATCCAAGGCAAAGGATGTAACGTCCCGGTTTGGTGTTGTAAAGAATAATTCCACAGATGATTGCTGCTCCGAGAAAGATTACCAGACCAACCGGAAATCCTTTGTAAGATACGATGTTACGGAACCAGCCGTTTGTCGGGTCACTTGCCAGCGGCCAGCTTACGGACTGTGTTTTTGTAAATACAGATGCGATACCTTTTGCGATATTCATGGAAGCCATGGATACGATGAATGGCGGAACTGATAAATAAGATACCAGCCATCCGTTAAAGATACCAAATGCAAGACCGATCAGTACACAGATTACCATTGCTGCTGCACATGGAACCTTGTAGCTTGTCATGCAGTAACCAGATACCAGTGCACAACAGAACATAACCGGTCCGATGGAGAAATCGATTCCTCCGGTTGCGATTACAAATGTAACGCCAAGTGACAGGAAGCCCAAGAAGTATACATAGTTCAGTGTGGACTTAATACTGTCTCCAACAGGGAATTTACTTCCGAGAACCACCTTGAAAACTACGAACATCAGAATCAGGATACAGACAAGTAAGATCCTGTTCAGGCCGAGTTTTTTCACGATTGGATTTTGTTTCAGCTTTTCCAATTTTTCGCCCTCCTTAAAAGTTTTACACACACATCTTGCGTTTTCTATATAATACCGTTAAATCTGCACAAATGTAATGGAATATCTTCCAAAAAAAGGTTAAATATTTACGGTTCGTACATAAATATTTAACCTTTTTTATGATTTTTTCACTATTATATTCTTTTTTTGACCATTCTGTTCACAAAATCATCAGGAAAGTTTGAGCGTATTGAATGGAAACAGCAGTTTCTCGATCTCACTGTTGTACATATTTTCAGGAGTTACAAGTTCACAGCCGGAATTCACATCTTTTTCATAGCTCTTGCCACGAAGCATAAGGACTGTCTCTTTTACACCCAGGTATCCCATCTTAAAAGCTTTCTGAACAACAAGACCTTTGAATACTCCATTTTCCATCAACTGTACAGCTTCCTGGGAGCTGTCAATGCCGACCACCTGAATCCGGTCTTTGGCTCCGGCTGATTTCACCGCACGTGCCGCACCGACGGATGAATATTCATTCATCCCGGCTACCATCTTGAGATTTGGATATTTATCCATCAGATTCAATGTCAACTGACGGGATTTTTCATACTGAGAATCGCAGTAAACAACATCAACAATGTTATCTGCCAGATCACCAAGTCCTTTGCGGAAGCCTTCTTCTCGTTCCACCGCGGTGGATACACCTTTTACGTGTGCAACGATTGCGATCTGGTCATCCGGCCCGAGAAGTGAAGCTGCAAACTTTCCCAATTTCTCGCCGGCTTCCAGATTATCTGTAGCAACCGTTAAATCCTGCACCGGTTCTTCCGTATAAGAATCAATAAAACTGATCTTAATTCCTTTTTCCTTTGCTTCATCCAACAGTTCATTGGATTCTGTAAAACTGGAAGGAGAAATCAGAATCGCATCCGGTTCTTCTTCAATTGCTTCTTTCAGAAGTTCATTCTGTCGTTCCACGTCATTTTCCTCGGACGGTGCCTTGATTTCGATTGCAGCATTGTACTCCTGTGCTGCCATTCTTGTTCCAAGAATCAGTGCCTTCCAGAAATCATTTGTCTTGTCTACGACCTTTGGAATGTAAACAAGTGAAATCTTTCGCTCCTCAATTCTTTTCTGGCGGTACCAGATACCACCTCCAATTCCGCCAATCAGACAGACTACCAGAAGGATACTCAGCCATTTTTTCTTTTTTTTCATAACTGTCCCTCCTGTCCCTGTCTTCCTGGAATCGTAATTGTCGCGGTTGTTCCCTTGCCTTTTTCACTCTCGTAGGTAATTCCATAGCCATCGCCATAGTAGAGTTTCAGCCGCTTCTGTACATTATAGACACCTACCCCATTGGAATGGTAATTTACTTTGTGCTTATCGTAAATATGCGCAAGTGTCTCTTCGTCCATACCGACGCCGTCATCAATGACCTGAAGCACAGCATTACCATCTTTCATGAATCCCTTTACAATGAGAAGACCTTTGCTCTCTTTATATTTCAGTCCATGATAGATTGCGTTCTCTATAATCGGTTGCAAAACCAGTTTGATCAGTGGTATATATAATATAGAAGAATCTACATCAATCTGGAATTCCAGTTTATCTTTATAACGCATTTTCTGGATTGTCAGATACCCTCTTGCATACTCAACTTCATTTGCGATCGGAACCACTTCGTCCTCATTACTGATACTCTGTCGAAGCAGTCTTGCTAGTGAAGCGGTCATCAGAACAACCTCTTCATTCTTCTTTCCTTCTGCCATCCAGATAATGGAATCCAGGGTATTATAAAGAAAATGTGGATTGATCTGCGACTGCAGCGCCTTCAGCTCACTCTTTCGCTTCTCTTCCTGTTCATGGACATTCTGTTCCATCAGCTCGTGAATCCGGTGTGTCATCACATCAAAAGACTTGGTCAGACTACCGATTTCGTTCCTGGAGTCTACCACAACATCCGAGACGCTGAAGTCACCTTCCTGCACTTTTTTCATGGAATCGCGCAGCTTCTGTATCGGAAGTGTAATGCTTCTTGCCATAAATCTGGAAAAGAGGAGCGCTACAATTACCAGAACGATTGCCGTCAGTACATATACACTCTGTGCCTGACGGCTTTTGCTTAAAAGTTCCCGTACATTCGTACAGTCCACAACGGTCCAGCCAGTCTTGTCTGATCTGGAAATTGAATACAGCTTTCCATCATTTCCGGTACCTGTCAGTACAGTATCTTCATCCGTATCCATGATCAGACTTATATTTTCCGTCTGCAGTTCATTATAGAGCTGCTGCTGTTGCGGATGATAGACAATATTTCCTTTTGCATCAAGAATAAAAGCGTAACCTTTTGTTCCAACAGTACTCTGATCACAGAGTTCACTGATCGCACTGTAATTCAGGTCAATAAAAAAGACACCCTCTTTTTCTCCACTTCCACTCCGGTCACGAATTCCTCTGCTCAATGTGATCACCCACGGACGTTCTCCACTGATGATATGCTGCACATGGGAAGAAGTCAGGATTGGACCATTTGGTTTCGCAAGTGCATTAACATACCATTCCTGTTTATTAAGATCAAGATCCTGATTCACCGATTTACTTCCATCGTTGAGCAGCATCCGTCCATTCTTACTGATAATGCCGACATTTCGGATATCACTTCGGCTGTCCAGAATCGTCCGAAACTGGTTGAGAATACGATATCTCCCCTCGTTATCAATATTCTCGTCAAAAAGATAATCCTGCACATCCTCATTGCTTGAGATCAGATAGGCAATATTCTCCATATAATCAATATACGAATCGATGTTCTGATTCATCTGCTGGATGATCGTATGTGTATATTCCGATGAATTTTCGAATATAGAATTATTTGTGAATCGCATGGAAACACCGGTTACAATCACAACAGCACTCAAAACCAGAATTGCAACCGTTGCAAAAATAACACTCTGGATGCTGCTGAACTTTCCGATAAATCTTGCTGAGAGATTCTTATTTTTCATCGGCGCTTCTCCCTTGCATATTCCGTAGGTGTACAGCCGGTCATCTTCTTAAATGAAATTCCAAAATAATGTGGATCGGAGAAACCGACCTTTTCGGCGATCTCATAGTTCTTCATGGTTGTATTCTCAAGCAGTTCTTTTGCTTTTTCCATTCTGGTCCGAATCAGTACTTCCGTAAATGTCTCTCCGGTCTCATCCTTAAAAATCGTACTAAAATAACTGGTACTGATATTCAGATAAGAACAGATACTGTTCAGACTGAGGTCCGGATCCATATAATTTTTCTGTATGTAATCAATCGCCAGACGTGCCTGTCGTTCACTGCTGGAGGTATTCATCTCTGACAGAATTGCAAAAATTCTGTCTGTATGTTTCTGTACGACTTTGCATGCATCTTCAAAAAACTTCTGGTCGGTTACCTGACGCAGCAATTCATCTCTGCCTTCCCTGATTCTGTCCATATCTGCCGATACGTCTTCGCACGCGTTGTCCATAGTTCGGATAACCTGCTGCAGATACATACATGCACGGCTCTTTTCCATAAGTGCCTGACGAATTGCAGTTTCAATATCGTAAAGGATCTGATCCACCTGTTCTTTCTGTCCGGTTTTCATTGCTTCTTTCAGTTCAGACAGGTTCTCATCGATCGCAATTTCCTGCACCGGATGTTGTTCTTCCATGTCGATAAGAAGGTTTCCGCCAAGCAGATATCGATACTGTAACGTCCGTTCTGCCATATCATGCGACTGTACCAGTTCTTCCGGCTTTTTTACCCACTTACCAATTCCCATAGAGACATCAAAGCCCATAACTTCTTTGGTCTTTTGCTGAATCTCCAGACAGATTTCTTTTGTTTTGACAGTAAAATTACGGCTCCAGTTTTCCCGGAAAAGAATACATACACGATTGCTGCCCTCCTGATAGGCAATTCCTGCATTTTCCCTAGTTACGATCTCATCACTGATATTAAACAACACAAACGCCATCAGTGCACTTTCCTGTTGTTTTTCTGTATCCAGCTGATACATTCCCGAATATAGATCTATATCGAACAGTGCAACACGATAGGCTGCTGCTGAAATATCAATTCCCATATCCTCAAGACGTTCAATGCTCGCATTCACATCCATCGTACAATTTACAAGCGCTTCTATATTTTTTGACCGGATCATCTGCTTATTTTTACGGTACTTTTCCGAATTTTGGGCCAATACATCCATTTTAGTTTTTTCAAGACGCTGTTGTTCCACTTTTTCCTTCATTTTTTCAATTACTTCGGTAAGTTCTGTCGCTGTCACCGGCTTTAGCAGATATTCACTTACTCCATACTTAATTGCCTTTTTTGCATATTCAAATTCTCCGAACCCGCTAAAAATCACAATTACAATTTCCGGATAATTATCATGCAAAAAACTGCTCAGTTCCATTCCATCCATATATGGCATCAATATATCCGTCAGTACAATATCCACCGGATGTTTCTTAATAAATTCTACTGCCTCTTTGCCGTTTTCACAATCTCCGACCAGTTCGCAGTCAATGCCCTTCCAGTCAATGTTTTCTTTGATTGCATCTCGAACAAGGATTTCATCATCTACTAGTAAAATGCGGTACATACAGTTTGTTTTCCCCCTGCTGATAAAATAACGTTTCCCGTTTTTGCCTTCTGGTAATTCAGTTTACAGACAGAAAGATACTCCTCATATGATAGTTACAGAGTTTCTCCCACTGTCTACCATATAAGGAGCATCTTAGATCATATGCTTATTTATTTGAGAATATCTTCATAGCCTCATAAGCATTTTTCTTCATGGCTTTCATTCCCCAATCTACGATATCATGATAGTAAACCGGAATTTCCTTGCCCTCTTCCTGAAGTAAATAATGCATCTTATATTTCTTGCCCTGGTGAACAATCGGCATTTCTTTAAATGGAAGTTTGCTCTCTACACCAGTTCCGCCGGCTTTTGCCATATATGTATAGTAGTTGATCTTTCTTACGCCACGGGCGATGACTTTCTTGTAGTCTTCTTCACTGACACCGGAACCACCATGCATAACAAGTGGAATATCTACTCTCGCTTTAACATTCTCAAGTACAGACATATCGAGCTTCGGCTTGGTCAGATACAGACCATGTGCTGTTCCAAATGAACAAGCCAGTGCATCAATACCTGTTTCATTAACAAATGCTTCTGCCAGTTTCGGGTCTGTATAGATTTTCTTCGGCTCATCGCCTGTCGGGATTCCGTCATCATGTCCCAATCCAAGTTCGCGTTTGCCGAGAGTACCAATCTCCGCTTCTACGGATGCACCTTTTGCATGTGCAAGTTTTACTGCGATCTTAGTGTTAGCCACATTCTCTTCATATGGAAGAGCCGAGCCATCAAACATAACAGATGTAAATCCAATATTTAATGCCTGGTCAAGATATGCAAGTGTTTCGCCATGATCCAGGTGAACACATACCGGAACTTTAGCTGCTTTGGCTCTTTCGATCATGATTGGTCCAATCACACTGATCGGCATCATTGGCTCATGTACTTCCGCATGCATAATGATCACCGGTACATTTAACTCTTCTGCCGCACCAATAACAGCCATAATACTTTCAAGGTTTGGTGTATTAAAAGATCCTACAGCACATTTCTTAGCCTCTGCAAGCTGCAGGATCTCAGATAACGTTACGAGCATTTTGTAACTTCCTTTCTGTCCACTTCGGACTACAACAATATGTTAAGATTATAACACAATATAAAAATATTGTGAAGAGTTCCTGTCATCTTATTTTTTCAAAATAAGTGCGATAAATTTGAGATCTTCTTTGCCATCATTCAGAAGTCCGTGTCCTTCTCCATCATCACAAAAGACGACATCTCCTGCTTTTACCGGATACTTCGTACCATTATCATTATAAATTCCGGTTCCGGTCAAAATATAATAGGTTTCTGATTCTCCTTCATGTACATGAAAAGCAAGATCACTGCCTTCTGGCATAACAACTTCTGTATACATTCTGCAGTGTTCTCCCAGCTCTTTATCATAAAGAAGTGCATTTTTCTTTAAAATGCCTGAACCTTCGCCGGTTAATTCTTCAATTTCAATTTCTGATCTCGCGATTTTTGCCATAATTATCTCCTATTTCTTCTCAGGTCAAGCCATTCTACTTCTTCTTTTGTAAGTTTAATATCCAGTGCCTGTGCATTGCTTTCGATTCTGCTTGCTTTTCTGGCACTGACAAGAGGAAATACTTCAAAATCCTGATTCATGATCCACGCAAGTGCAATCTGAGGTACCGTGCAATTTTTTTCTTTTGCCAGCTGCTCGGCTCTTGCAAGACGTTCAAAGTTCTCAGGATAACAATATCCTTTCACTGCATTCGGATCCAGGATTTTCTTTGCCCCCTCCATATCATTGCTTTTGACCAATCCCGCAAACATTCCTCTTCCAAGACTGGAATATGCCAGTACAGGTATATGGTTATCCCGATACCACGCTCTTGCTTCTTCATTAGAAGGGCCTGAAATTGTTACACATCCCGGGCCACCGCCCCAGGGATCTCCAATCTGGTTACAGATCCCGAAATTTGGGCTTGATACAGAAAATGGAACAAGTCCATGTTCTGCTGCATAACGATTAGCTTCTGCAATTCTCTGGTGTGTCCAGTTTGATCCTCCAAATGCACCAATCTTTCCTGCCTTATGATATTCGTTTAAAATTTCTACCATCGGCCCTGGTTCAACCTTCAAGTCATCTCTGTGCATCAGATAAATATCTATATAATCTGTGCCTAATCGTTTAAAAGACTGTTCAATATCATGTTGCAGATCTTCCGGAGTCACTCGGTCTCTCCCATCATATGGATGGCATCCTTTGGAAATGATCACGACTTTTTCTCTGTTTCCACGGTTTTTGAGCCAATGCCCCAGAGAGGCCTCACTCAATCCATAATTTTCAGCTGTATCAAAAGTCGTAATTCCCTGTGCATAAACCTCATCCAGCAATTCATCTGCATCTTCCCCCTGAATCATTGACGGTATCGCACATCCAAAAATGATCTTCGATAATGGTTTTGTGACATATTTTATTTCCTGATATTTCACTTCAGCTTTCCTGCCTTTTGTTTTTATTTTTCAAATAATTTTATATTTACCTGATATTCAACAGATTCACCCGGGTTCAGGAATTTCAGCATACCAGTCTTTCTCATGACATCTCTTCCATCCGGATAGCAGTTTCCACATTCCAGACCAAGAACATAATCACGTACCCCCATCATCTTCCATTCTACAAATCCATCCAGTTTGGAAGCGTCAAAGCTGATTTCCAGTCCAACATTTAATTTAGGCTGATAAATACTTGCTTTTCCATCGGATCCTTCAAATTTATGATAATAACATCTTTCCTGATAATTGCCCTGTGGTTTTTCCATATGCATCCAGTTTGCAATATCTTCTTCCGCATGAGCATCTCTTGCTTTTACTTCTACGGAAGGAATCTTAATCTCACTTTCTTCATCAAGGAGCGGATATCCCATATTCATATGATACAGAATCTCCATCGGTTCCGTTTTGCTTCCTGTATTTTCGATCTTATCCTGAATGGAAAATATATTTTCTTCTTTGGAAATTTTTACAGTTCTTGTCAGAACCAATTTTCTTCCAAAGATCACTTCGTCTTTTGTCACTGAATGAATGCGGATTTCTTTTTCATTCTCGTCCCAGTAACTGTGTGCACATGGCTGATTTGCAATGGAACCATGAAGTGGAAGTTCTTCTCCATCATCTGTACATGGTGTTCCAACAGCCTGAAGACCACAGGTAGTTAAAAAACCTGCTGTAAATGACTGCAACCAGTTTGAACCTGTTTTATCATAATATGCAGGAGCTACATAACCACATGGGGAAAAATAACTCATGTTAATGCCTTTATAACGAAATCTTGTAATATCACCATTTCTGTCCGGGGAAAGTGTCAGCTCAAGGCCTTTTCCGTTCGTTGCCTCATAAAGGCGCATCCCGTCTCCCTTGCCTCCAATCAGGCGATGTTCCTCAACTCCACTGATCTGTGTTTCATGTCCAATATAAGGATTCATTGTAATCTCCTTTCCAGATAACACTTTATCATCACAGAAGCCGCCCGTTTACACGAGCGGTCTTACTGCCTGATATACTTTCGCATATCTTTCAAAGATATGCATGTATTTTTCATGCATTTCCTTTCTTGGAAGGTATTCCACGGTTTCTTCTACCATATGTTCAGCCGCATCATTCAAGTCTTTGAATACTCCTGTGGCAATACCTGTCAGCATAGCACTGCCAACTGTACCTGCATCAACTGTTTTGAGTGCTGTAATCGGTACATTCAGCATGTCTGCTTTCATCTGCATCCATTCTCCTGACCTTGCACCGCCACCGGTTGCATTGAGCTTTTTGAATTTACATCCAGATTTCTTCAATGCGCTGGTGTTCACCAGCATTTCATAAACAACACCTTCCATGCAGCCTCGATAAATATCTGCTACAGTCGTGTCTGTGGTAAGTCCAAGAATTGCTCCTTTGGATCCTGTGTCCATATAAGGTGTTGCCGCTCCGGCAAAATGAGGAAGAATCAACAGATTGCTTGGATTTTCTTCACCGCGCTCTGTTGCATATTTTTTTTCGAGATATTCATTCACTGAAAGGTCTCTGTCTGCTGCTGCTCTTTTTTCATCTTTTGCAAGATTATCCACACACCACTGGATCAGTGCCCCGCCGGTATAGGAAAAAGCATAGGCAACATATTTTCCGGGGATCACATATGGTACAATGGAAAAATATCCATCGTACATTGCATCTATATCCGGAATCGAATCATAAATTGGAGTTACACATTCAACAGTTCCTGCGCCGTCTACTGCAACAGAAGAATCAAATGCACCGGCTCCAATTGCCGCAGATACCTGATCATGACTGATCGATACAATATGTGTGGACGGTGCTAGGCCAGTTTTCTCTGCTGCCTCTGCTGTGATCACTCCGGCATCTGTACCTGTCGGTACCGTCTTTGACATTTTATTCACATCAATGCCGGCTACTTCAAAGATTTCCTTACTCCAGTCAAGTTTCTTAATATCAAATGCCATAGTCCTGGTAGCCAGGGAATAATCAATCTGGCGTTTTCCAGTCAGATGATATACTACATAATCTTCCATCAGGAATATGTATGCAGCTGCATCGTAAATCTCAGGCCTGTTTTTTTTGATCCACATCATTTTAGAAATACTGTACATCTGATGTGCTCGCAGACCGGTGATTCCGGCAAGTTCACGCGCACCGAATTTTTCTGTCAAAGCTTTGCATTCTTCTTCTCCACGTGGATCTGTATAAAGCATGGCTGTATGAAGTGGTTTACCATTTTCATCTGTCATAACAAAAGTTTCTCCGAAACTGGTCACACCGATTCCGGCAATGTCCGGATATTCTTTTGCCATTTCTGCGACTACTGCATAAACCCCATCCATGATTGTAGATACATCTACTTCATGTCCGCTGACGTTTCTGCGGACCGGATAATCTTTGTATGCTTTATTCAGATATCTTCCCTGTTCATCAAATACCGTACATTTACAACCAGTCGTTCCTATATCCAATCCTGCAATTTTCATATCATTCGCTCCTAGTCAATATCTACCCATTCATATCCCAGATATGTAGTAAATGCTTCTTTTAAGATGTCTTTCATATGTCCGACACCTACACATGTATGATGTTTAAATCCACCTCTTGCAAGACGGATCATCTTGTCTTCCATATTCGGGATCTGACATACACCAGCGCATCCAAAATATGCATCTTCGATCGGATCATCTGTAAATTCTGCCTCTGATGCATAAATCTTGATCTTACCATCTACTGTCAGGCAGTTAGAAATTGTGGTTTTGAATGGACGAATTCTTCCCTCATTGGTTCCCCAGCCACTTCCTGGATCTCCTTTATCAAACATCTTATGAGAAGTAACGGTTCCTTTCTTTGTCATCAGGCTCTGTGCACAGGAACCACAGTGGAAGAGGATCAGCTTGTCTTCTGCATCTCCATAGTTATTGTTCCAGTCAAGTACTGCTGTCGGCTGTTCGCTTGCCAGCTGCATAGCACGCATGGAAATTGCAGATGTCAGGTCAATCTCGCAGGAAGTAGCAATTCCACGGTCATTCAGTTCAGACAGGAGTACACACGGACATACGCGGAGGATTGTCTCCATTTCATTCCAACAACGGATTGCAAGTGCATCCAGATGATATTCCTCAACATATTCATCAATAACAACAGAGATCTTGGAAAGCATGATCTTCTTGTCTTCCGGTACATTCGAGAAATCTGTGTAATTTTCCAGGCGTTCCTTCTTTGCCAGTACGACCGGATCGTTATCCTCTTTTGCATTTACTTTGAAAAATACTTCAGAAAGGTCAAATGCTTCTACCGTAATACCATTTTTCTGTAAACCAATCTCATCAAAACGTGTAGTCTTGAATGCTGTAGTTCTTGCTCCGATGCATCCGATCGTAAAGCGTTTCATACCGTTAACAACTCGGCAGATAGCAGCAAAATCTCTTAAGTTCTCCTGGAATTTCTCAGAAAGCGGATGAACTACATGTGGTTTTAATACTGTAAATGGAACCTGATACTGAGTAAATACATCTGTTACAGAGAATTTACCGCAGAATGCATCACGTCTGTGAGCAAAATCCATTTTACCGATTTCATCCGGATATGCCTGCATCAGAATCGGAACGCCTGCATCCTGAAGTGCTGTGATCGCACCATTCTCATCTGCAAAGATTGGCATGGAGAAGATAACACCATCATACTGACCTTCGTGTTCTTTGAGCCATTTTGCATAAAGAAGACCTTCGTCTCTTGTCTCAATTCCGCCGTATCTTGTCAGGTCTGCATCCATTGCGATGTAATCATATCCTGCGTCCGTTACAGCTTTGATCATATCCTCTCTTGCTCCGTAGATCAGTTCGCCTGGCATAAATCCTCTGTTACAAAATGCCAATGCAAATGTCATTTTTTTACTCATATTTATATCCTCCTTGTTTCTTCTTGAGTGTTTTTTTCATTTTATGTGTTTATTTTAGTGGATTTTATTTTTATTTTATATAGACTTTTGTTCTACTTACTTTGATTTTGTTCGCATTTATGATATGATTTCCATATGATTTCGAATTAGATATGAACATAGAAAGGATTTTCTGAAAATGATATCCAGCTTTAATATTGCAAAACTGCATTCTCTTTTGAAAGACTTCTATCAACTCACAAAAATCCGCATCACTGTCTTTGACGATTCTTTTCGTGAACTGACTTCTTATCCGGATGAAATAGCTGATTTCTGCAAGTTGATCCGTCAGGCTCCGGGCTGTGCCATGAAGTGCCATCTCTGCGACAAACAGGCCTGTGAAACAGCCTCACGACGGACCTCTTCTTATACTTACCACTGTCATGCAGGTCTTACAGAAAGTATTATTCCGATCCGTATGGGAAATATCGTGATCGGCTATCTGCTGCTCGGCCATGTTTTTTCCTATCCAAGTTATGAAGAAGGCTGGAAAGTGATTCGTAAACGCTGTGCAGATTATGGACTTTCCCCTGAGGAACTCGAAAAAAGCTGTCGCAAACTGCCGATCCTCACAGAAGATTACATTGATTCTGCCTCACATATCATGAAAGCTGTTGCCTCATTTCTTTGCATGGATCGTATGGTTTCCATGCATCAGCAGGAGCTTCCGGTGCAGATTGATGAATTTATCCAGTCCCATTATACAGAGAAAATCGATGCAGTATCCATCGCACAGCATTTTAACATTGGCAAGACCAAGATTTATGAGATTGCAAAACAGAATTACGGGATGGGGATTGCGGAATATATTAGAAAGTTACGGATTGATCGGGCCAAACAGCTTCTGACAGAGCAGACCGGGCTTTCTCTTGCTGAAATAGCCTATAAATGCGGATTCAATGATTATAATTATTTTATTACCGTATTCAAAAAATTGGTCGGAGTTCCGCCGATTACATATCGGCAGCAGATTGTGACTGCAGAGTGAGGGGAGAACGGCCTTCACAACTGTAAGCGCTCTCCCCTCGCAGGTTTTTCATATTTTACAAATTTCACTGGGGATTACTTTATGATAAATCCATCTTCATCCCACAGATCATGCCAATCCTTTGCACCTTCCCACAGGAATACCTGGCCTTTAACCAGACGGTTTCCTCTTTCCAGTGTTCCAATCTTGGCCATTTCTTCTTCTGTCAACGGATCTTCTGTCACACACTTCAGATTACTTACATAATTATGTACAGAGAATGGAATAGAAATCTCACCTCTCTGATGAGCCCATTTCAGAGCGATCAGTGCAGGATGAACACCGTGTGCTTTAGCAATTTCCTGCATTTCCGGTGTCTGCATATCCGCAACATCTTCCGGACAGATATCTCTTTCCGGTCTTCTCGGTGAACCAAGTGGCATATAGCCTACCGGCTGGATATTATGAGCAACAAGATAATCATACTGTTCCTGCTGCTGGAAGCATGGATGAAGTTCCAGTTCACAGGCTGCCGGTTTGATTTTCATTAAAGGAAGAACCGCTTTCAGTTTCGGGATGGTCATATTGGAAATACCAATATAACGGATTTTTCCTTTTTCTACCAGTTCTTCACACTGACGATATGTATCCATGAATTCTTCTACGCTGAATGGTCTGGAATCCGGATTTCTGGAATCTACATCACAGAATGGTGCATGATAGTTCGGGAATGGCCAGTGAATGAAATACAGATCTACATAATCGCACTGAAGATCCTGAATACTCTTTGTGCAGGCTTCTTCGACCTTTCTATGCATGTCATTCCATACTTTTGTCATGATAAAAAGATCTTTTCTTTCTACAACACCTTCATCAAAAGCTGTTTTGAAAACCTCACCTATCTGATGTTCATTTCCGTAGCATGCTGCACAGTCAAACATACGATATCCGCTGCGGATTGCACCTGCAACTGCTGCTGAAACATCTTCAGCGCTTACTCTGTCAGAACCAAAGGTTCCCATACCCATACATGGAACTTTTTCTCCTGACGGAAGTGTTACCTTCGGCACGATTGCCGGATCAATAAATTCTGCCATTTTTGTTTCCTCCTAAATTGTATTATATAGTTTTTGTATAACAATCTGTGGAAGCAGTTTTTCCATATCTTCCATTACAAAAAATCCCGTTTCTTCACGCATTGCCGCAGCGGCTGAGATTGCACTTGCTTTTCTTAAAGTTTCTTCCAGAGAAAGGCCCTCGCTTAATCCAAGTGCAAAACCTGCGATCATGGAATCACCGCATCCCACTGTATTTACGGCATCAATTTTCGGAACGATTGCACGGAAGATGCCTTCTTCACCAACAGCCAGAGAACCATCTGCACCAAGGGAAACTGCTACGATCTCCACTCCGTTTGCATGGATTGTCTTAGCTGCATCAATGATATCCTGAATGTCATCACAGTGTTTGCCTGTCAGCATACGGATCTCATCAATGTTTGGTTTGATCAGTGTCGGACATGCTTCGATCCCCATTTCAAGAAGTTTGCCACTGGTATCAAGGATCACCGGTTTGCCAGCTTCTTTTACGATTTTGACCAGTCTCTGATATGCAGTTCCATCAAGCCCCTTCGGTACACTTCCGGACATAGAAACAACATCTGCATCCTTAACCAGCTCTGTAAATTTTTTTTCAAATCCCCGGAAATCTTCTTCAGTCAACGTAAATCCCGGTTCCAGAAATTCTGTCTGTACATGATTCACTTCATCCCAGATATTGATGCAGGATCTGCTTTCCGCATCTACATGATAAAACTCACCTTTGATTCCAAACGGTTTCAGAGCATCTTCAATATAGTTTCCTGCGTGGCCACCTACAAATCCGGTTGCTACGACTTCTGCACCATAAATAGATGCCGGCTTGGATACATTGAGACCTTTGCCTCCGGGAACGTAAGAACATTCCCGGACACGGTTTACTTCACCTGCTTTAAAATCATCAACTACATATCGTTTATCGATCGCAGCATTTAATGTTACTGTCAGTATCATTTTATTCTTCCTCGTTTGATAACAGGATCTTACCTTTTACAAGTCCTGGTGTCTTAAATAACTGGAATGCTTCCTGTGCCTGGCTCATCGGGATTTTCTTATAAATGAAGCCCGGATCAAATTTCAGCTGACCGGTTGCAAAGTAATGTGCTGTCAGATCCCATTCACGTCCCGGGAATGGTGCACTGTAAGACATCCATGAACCTGTCAGTTTGAACTCTTTACGGTTCATATTTTCCCACTGTTTTGGTGTAAAGGTCAGATTCTCATGCGGTGTTCCGATAAAGCATACATGAGCTTTGTTTGCAGCCAGTTCAAATGCCATATGCATGGTCGGAACCTGTCCGGCTGTCTCAAATACGAAACCATATCCTTTTCCGCCTGTGATATCCATGGCTTTTTCCATATATCCTTCTTCTTTTGTATTGATGACTTCATCTGCACCAAGACGTTTTGCAAGTGCAAGACGTTCATCACTGATATCGAATACAACAACTTTTTTGGAACCGAAGATCTTTGTCCACTGCATAGTAAACATTCCGACTGTACCACCACCAAGGATTGCAACATATTCACCACCATGATAATCATTCTGGAATACACTGTGGATTGCTACTGTTGCAGGTTCAAACATAGCGCCTTGTTCATATGGAACTGTCTTGTCAAAGGGTACTGCATTCTGCTCCGGAACTACAACATAATCTGCATTGCTGCCCTGCTGCCTGGATCCAATGAAGCTGTAATGTTTACAGAGTGAGAAATTGCCCTGCTGACAATCGTCACATTTCATGCACGGAAGAAGTGGAGCACCGGATACACGATCCCCAACTTTAACTTTGGTTACGCCTTCGCCAACTTCTACCACATCACCGGAAAATTCATGTCCCAGAACAATTGGATAAAAATGAACTCCGTGATTGAGAACACGAGGAATGTCAGAACCACAGATACCAGAGTATCTGACTTTGATTTTTACAGTTCCTTTGGTTACTTTTGGTTCTTCGACTTCCTGATACTGTACATCTTCATTTGCAACTACTACTGCTGCTTTCATAATATATATTTTCTCCTTTCATAAAGGAGGGAAACGCCCTCCCAGCTTTTATTTCGCGGTCATCATATGGGCCAGGGACTTATAGAGTTCAAGATAAGTCTGATAAGTCTTATCATAAACTGCTTTGTTCTCCGGACTCGGTTCATGACGGCGGGTTTCTTTGACAGTAAGTGAAACTGCCTCATCATAATCCTTATAGAATCCAACTCCTACGCCTGCAAGGATTGCTGCTCCAAGTGTCGTAGCCGTATCAGATGCCGGAACAACGATCGGTTTACCTGTAATATCGGATTTAATCTGTGTCCAGAGTAAAGAATTCGCAGATCCACCCATGGCTCTCAGAACTTCTGCGTCCGCTCCGGCTTCCTCTGCAACTTCCAGGTTATGTCTCAGGGAAAGAGCCACTCCTTCCATACAGGCACGCACCATATGTCCCTTGGTCTTGGCAAAATCCAGGCCGTAGAAAACACCTTTTGCATACGGATTCCAGATTGGTGAGCGCTCTCCGGACATATATGGAAGAAATACCATTCCATCGCACCCCGGGGCTACTTTTTCTGCGATTTCATTAAGCTGATCCAGTGATGAAGCTCCTGTCTCTTCTTTCATCATACGCTCATAGTCTGCAAATTCATGTTCAAACCAGCGCATGACTCCACCGCCTCCGGTAGTTCCTCCCTGAAGGAGCCACTTGCCCGGAACAACATGATAACTGAGGATCAACCTTGGATCAGCTTTGTACTCATCTGTACAAATGCTCATTCCCCCGGCCTGTCCTCCCTGTTCCTGTGTTTCTCCTGTATGGATCACACCAGCTCCAAGCGTTCCGCATGCAGCATCAAGTCCACCGGCAACAACCGGTGTTCCCTCGGCAAGTCCACACTCTGCTGCTGCCTTCGCGGTGACAGTGCCTACCACATGATCACAGTCACATATTTCCGGAAGGAATCCCATCGGAATTCCAAGCTGTTCACACATCTCTTCATCCCAGCATCCTTTTTTCATATCAAAGCAATGCAGTCCATATCCCTGAGAAACATCCTGCGTGATCGCATCTGTCAGTTTAAATGCGATATAGCTGTTCGACTGAAGAATCTTATAGATTTTCTCGTAAACTTCCAGCTTATTTTCTCTGTACCAGATGATCTTTGCTGTAGAATAAGACGGCTGAAGGGAATTTCCTGATATCTTAAAAATCTTATCAGCCCCAACCTTCTGGTTCAGTCTGTCACAAATAGCCTGTGCTCTGGTATCCATCCAGATCGGAGTATTCGTAAGGACTTTTCCTTCCTGATCTATTGCGATTGCCGACCAGCTCTGTCCGTCAATTCCCACTCCGGCGATTTCTTCTGGTGCGATTCCGGCTTTCTGTATCGTTTCCTCTGTTGCCTGGCAGACTGCGCTCCACCATTCTTCAGGATTCTGCTCCGCCCATCCCTCATGCGGATAATATACCGGATAAGCACCATTTGCAGCCGCAAGGACTCTGCCTTCTCTGTCAAATACAGCAACCTTACAGGCACTTGTTCCGATGTCAATTCCAAGTAAATATGATTTTTTCATTTTGCTGCTCCCATTTTCCGAAATATCCGGATTTTCTTCTCTTCAGCTGACACTCCGATCTGTTCTCTCTGTATCATTTTAAAGTATTTACAGACTTGCCTTCTATGATTTCTGTCTGCAGTTTTTCTGTAAAAAACTCTTCTGATTCTTTTTTGCCATTTTCCAGATGTTCCAGCATGATTCTTGCCACTTCTCTGGCAATTCCATCCGTTGGCTGTGATACGATCGTCAGCTTTGGGTTACATGCTCTCGCAAACTGCAGATTGTCAAAACCAATCACAGAAAGCTGTTCCGGTATCTGTATTCCAAGTTCATTTACTCCGATCATGGCCCCCATTGTCATTTCGTAGTTGGTCACAAACACCGCTGTCATATCCGGATTTTTCTGCACCAGTTCCTCCAGACTCCGTACACCGCCCTGAATCGTATAATCTCCATGACAGATCAGGGATTCTCTGACCGGAATTCCGGCCTTTTCCAATGCTCTGTAATATCCGGCCATACGTTCCTGTGCAGTAAAAATCCCCTTCGGTCCACCGATGATCCCGATATAGCGATGGCCTCTTTCTATAAACTGTCGTACTGCATCCTCCGCAGCTTTTTTATTGTCCACCAACACACTGTCACAGGAAATTCCCTGTATCTTACGGTCAATCAGAACGATTGGTTTTCCTGTCCTCTGAAATTTCTTCAGATGATTTCCTTCTTCATCGACCGGCATATTAATAACCCCGTCAACCCGCCTGCGGATCAGGAACTCTATTGCCTCCCGTTCCAGTTTCTTATCGGTTCGACAGTCACAGACGATCGTGGCATAGCCATGACTTCGAAGAACATCTTCCATACCCGTTATAATTTCAGCACAGAATGTATTATTCAACTCTGGAATCACAACACCTATCGTTTTGGTCGCATTCGTCTTCAGCCCCCTGGCAACTTCATTGACTTCATAATGAAGTTCCTCGATGGCTTCTTCAATCTTTATTCTGTTTTTCTCTCGGACGTTACCGCCATTAAAATAAGAAGAAATCGTAGCCAGACCAAGGCCAGTCCGTCTGGCGATGTCTTTCATTGTTGCCGCCATTATGTCTCACTGCCTTCTGTTTCCACTGATATTTCTGTGTACTGAATCATGGTTCTCATACTTTTTTATTTATTCTGCTTTTCCGTCACATCCGCAGACTTTCATTCTTGCCATAACCAGTTCCTTCACCGCTGCAATAGCTGTCTTACCATATGCCTTTGGATCAATGGTATCCGGTTTTTCTGCAAGAAGTTCTTTCACTGCCTTAGAATATGCTGCACGAAGTTCTGTAGCAAAGTTTACTTTGCAGATACCACGTTTTACACAATCCATAACATCTTCATCGCTGAGTCCAGATGCGCCATGGAGAACCAGCGGAATATCTACAACTTCACGAATCTCACTGAGACGTTCTTTGTCGAGAACCGGTGTTCCCACATAGAAACCATGTGCAGTTCCGATTGCAACTGCAAGAGATGTAACTCCTGTACGCTCTACGAATTCTTTTGCTTCCTGTGGATCTGTGTTGGTGTCTGCCTCTGCTTCCAGATCATCTTCTTTGCCGCCGACCTTACCAAGTTCTGCTTCGCATGGAATATCAAGTGCTTTTGCTACATCTGCCACACGTTTGGTCTCTGCGATGTTTGCTTCAAAATCCAGTTTGGATCCATCGATCATAACAGAAGTATATCCTGCATGTATTGCCTGCATAGCAAGCTCAAAACTGCTGCCATGATCCAGATGAAGGCATACCGGAACAGATGCTTTCTTTGCCTCTGCTGCAACGATTGCCGCATAGGTATCTACGGTACCGTATTTAACTGTAGATGGTGTAGTCTGGATCATAACCGGTGCTTTGAGTTCTTCTGCAGCCTGGATGATTGCTTTGACCATCTCCATGTTCTCTGCGTTAAATGCACCTACTGCATAACCGCCTTTCTGAGCTTTGGACAGCATTTCTTTTGATGTAACAAGTGGCATAATGATTTTCCTCCTCATAATATATGTATGATTTTTGTTCTTACTATTTCTGTAATGCCGGATAACATTTGCAAAACCGAAACGTTTCCGTTTGAGCCAATCATACCTCTGTTCTCTGATTCTGTCAACCATAAAATATTCACTTTTCACTTTCTTCAAAGCAGTGTAAAATATTCATCTTTTATCGGAAAATATTCTCTTGCAAAGTATCATAAATGCAGGTACATTCTTTATATAGAGGCTGTCTCTGTGCGAGATATGCCATAATTCAGTAAAAATTTGAACGGAGGCATAAAGATATGTTAAAAGGAATTCCTGAAATCTTATCACCTGAATTATTAAAGGTATTATGTGAAATGGGACACAGCGATCGTCTTGTTATCGCAGACGGTAACTTCCCGGTTGAATCTATGGGTAAAAATGCGATTACCATCCGCTGTGACGGACATGGTGTTCCGGAAATTCTGGAAGCGATCCTGAAAGTTTTCCCACTGGATACTTATGTAGAACATCCGGTTAACCTGATGGAAGTAATGCCTGGTGACGATGTAGAAACCCCGATCTGGGATACCTACAAAGAAATCATCCGTAAATATGATGACAGAGGAGATGCTGTAGTAGGAAACATCGAACGTTTTGCATTCTATGATGAAGCCAAAACAGCTTACTGCATCATTTCTACAAGTGAAAAAGCTCTGTATGCAAATGTTATGCTGCAGAAAGGTGTTGTTATCAACAAATAATCATCGGCCATCTTTTTTCCTAAGCTGCCCTGGAGATTTTCGAATCTTCAGGGCATTTTTGTCTTCTTAAGACCTGCTTTATGTAGCTTTGCTTTTTTTTATGTATGTGCTATGATAAAAGAAATAATTTTTCCATACACAGTATAGTTATCAATCAGGAGGTTTTCATGATCCATCATAAACAACACGGCAAAAAGCGAACTCTGGCATTACTTCTGGCAGGTTCTGTTCTTTTCACTAACATACCGGTTTCCGCAAACGCAGTCAGTGATGTTGAACTTTCAGCAGACGAATCTGCTTCTGACGAAACAGATAACACAGGAAATACTGCTACAAATGATGCTGTTGATATAAGTATTGACTCCATTGATGAAAATACCGCTTCCGCAACGGTTGAAGATTCTTCTGAACTTCAATCTGTTGCTTCTGATGACTCAACGCCCTCGGATGATTTTTCTTCTGATGACGGTGAAGCCGTCTTTTCTTCAGGGGCAGAATCTCCAAATAGCGAAAATATAGACTATATTCTTGGCCGTCCCATGACGGATGAAGAACGACAGGCACAGCTTGCACCATTACAGAACCTGGATGCATTTGCTCCGGAACCGGAAGTTGACAGTAATATCGACATTGCGACCTATGCACTTTATCCCGGAACTTACAATGCAAATGAAGAGGGATTTGTCACTGATGTTAAAAATCAGAGAAATACCAGCCTCTGCTGGGCTTTCAGTCTCGCATCCAACCTTGAGACGTCTCTGCTTACCCGGGGGCAGAAATACTACGATCTTTCCGAAGAACAACTGGCTTACTTCTGGGCAAACCGCGTAAATGATCCACTCGGTAACACTCCAAACGATAAGATCACCCGGACTCAGTCAGATTATCATGGTACCGGAAATGGCCGTGTTGCCTCCTTCTTTCTCAGTACCTGGTCCGGCATGACAACCGAAGAAAAAGTTCCGTTTCAGTCCTCTGCAGTTACATGGCCTGACAGCCTCGCCTATGATACCAGCGCTTATATGGAAGATGCCATTTTCTCTCAATACACTGTGGAGCGCACCAAACAGCTTCTTATGGAATATAATTCTGTCTCTGCCATGATCTACATGCTGGATAACTACTATTATCCGGATACAGCTTCATATTCCTGCCCACAGTCTGGTCTAGTAAATCATGCTGTAACCATCGTCGGCTGGGATGACACTTACTCCAAGGAAAACTTCCCGTCAACTTCCGGTGTGAAGAATGATGGTGCCTGGATCGTCAAAAACAGTTATGGCAAAAACTGGGGAAAGAACGGTTATTTTTATCTTTCCTATGAAGATAAATCCATCACCAATCTGGTCTCCAATACAGCAGTGACCACCCCTGCTTATCCAAATAATTATTTTTACGACGGTGCTGCTGCCGGAACTGTCACTTTCCCGGGCAACACCATCAATAATGGTTACTATGTATCCAATATTTTCAAGGCAACTGCCGGAAATGGAAAAGACGAAGAACTCGGTGAAATCGTTACTGCAGTTCCACAGGACAATACTGATTTTCAAATTCAGGTTTACACAGATCTGAAGAATACTTCTGATCCGACAAGCGGAACACCCGCCTATGCAGAACCTGTTGATTACACACAGCCACTGGCCGGAATCCACACGATCCACCTGAACACTCCGGTCAAAATTCCTCAGGGTACTTTCTATTCGGTTGTGATCAGAATACCGGATGGATCCAATAAATTTTATGTAGAAAAAACAACCACCAGCACATCCTGGTTTACGGCAACTGCCGGTATTGATCCGGATCAGAGCTTTTTTTCTACTTCCGGAAAGAAATGGTATGACGCAGGAAATCAATATAACTGCTGTTTCTCTGTCAAAGCACATACAAAAACCTTAGACAGTTCTACTGTTGTAACACCTTCAGTGGAACCGACTCCTGATGCCAAACCAAACACTACTCCGGAAGAAAAGCCTTCCGTTACACCAGCTGTCACTCCGAAAGCCACTCCCAAAGCAGTTCCAACCAGCACCCCAACTCCGGCGCCGCCGGCCAGCGCTCGTGTAAATACCTGTTTCCGTGTTGGGAACCTGAAATATCGTGTCACTGCCAATCAGGTTGTTACATGCTATGGAACGACCAACAGCCGAGTTACCAAAATCAGTATTCCTTCAACGGTCCGTTACAATGGCGTTACTTATCGAGTTACCAGTATATGGACCAACGCATTCAAAAAAAAATCACGACTGACCACGGTTTCTATCGGACACAATGTCAGTGTAATCGGTAAAAATGCATTCTACAAATGTAAAAAACTAAAGAAAGTTACTATTGGTACCGGGCTAACTCAGATCAATCCAGGTGCATTCCGCGGTGTGAAAAAGGGATGTACGATCACGATCAAAAGCCTGAAACTGAAAAGGGTTTCTTCCCGGATTGACCAGTCTGTATCCCGAATGACGGTACGCGTTCCCAAAAGGAAATATACAGCTTATAAAAAACTACTTCGGAAAAAATCAAAATCTGTAATTATAAAGAAGTATTAAAAGAAAATATGATAAAAAAAATTCTCATCCGTTACAAGAGAAATCTCTTATAAACGAATGAGAATAAATAGGGGACGGTGTTTTAGGCTTTTTTAGTGTCCCCGGTGGCTCATAATTAAACAAATATATCTTGAAATTTAAAAAGACGGATCTTGTGCCTCAAATGAACACAAATCCGTCTTTTACTTTATTCACTTTTTATCGCCTTTTCTATAGATGTTCGCGAAATCCCTGTTAATCGATTGAGTTGACGTATCGTAATGCCTGACTGGTGCAACATTTTCAAATACTTATTTCTGGCAAATAATTCCAGACATTGAAAATCTGCTGTTGAATCACATCCTGTTCTTTCTCGAATCATCTGCAAGGCATCTTTGTCAGAAATGCCAGATTGAGGATATCCTTCCATACATTTAATATTTGAATCGGTAGAAAGAAAGTTTATACATTCTTCACTATCTGCAAACAATTTAATCACTTTATTGATATCAATAAATGAATCATCCAGTGCAAGATATTCCTGATAACTACTCCATGGGTATGTCCCTATAACACTTTCTAACCCTGCATGAAAAGGATTTTGATTAATATATCGGAATACGGTCAAAAAATATCTCATATCATTGATTGGTTCGCTTTTATATCTATCCTGAAACAAGTGACCTACTCGCTGATATTTCGTATTATACCACCGAACAAACTTAACCTCTATTTTCTTCATTATTGTTTCCATATTTGTACTTGAATGCTCAATCAACAAATGTATATGATTATTCATCAGACAATATGCATATATTTTGAAATCACATCTATTTTTATAGTATTTTAATATACTGATAAACTGCAAATAATCATTATCTTCCTCAAAAATAATCTGTCGGTTGATACCACGCAAAATCACATGATAGATATTCAATTCACTGACTTTTCTGGCTTGTCTTGGCATAATCTGGTCTCCTTAACTATATCTTGAAATTTTGCCATATCAATGGCAAAATACCTTGCGGAATATTACTGGTGAACAACAAACAACCGTTTATATTAAATTTGATAATTTGTATTAATTTGGAGTTTCTATGGGATTATATTTCGGAATTGGATTTAGAATTAATCTATGACTTGATCAATGATATATTAGATATTAGCACAGTTTGTACTTATAAGACAAGTAAAATCGTTCGACAAATTATTTAATTAAATGGCATTTTTCTATTTTTTGTATAATAGGAACATTACAGAGTAATTTCCAATTATACAAAAAAATCCCTCCTGCATCATGTTGATACAAGAGGGATATAACTGCCAGGGGGACACTAAAAAAGCCAGAAACACCGTCCCCTAGTCAAGGTCGAAAAGCTGACGATGTTTTAAGTCGATGGATGCCCATGAATGATTGACGATTGATTTTCCATACAGGTTTACTGTACTTGTAACTTTTACATATACGGTACAGTTTTCGTTGTATGAAGTATCGGCCTTTTTGAGATACTGTTCTATGACTGGTATCTTAAAGCCATAGGCATTGTTGGAGGTCAGATGGAAGGTTCCGTCTTCTCCAAGCTTTACTGTATTCTCACTTCCACTTGGAAGCAGCTCAGCTATTGCACTGTTTAAGGAAACTACTTTCTTATTCGCCATTGACCCCGGGCAGTTTTGAATAACTTCACCCTTTTCACTGTCAATGTAGAAATCTACTGTCATGTTAACCGCGTTGTTGGAGGTCAGATCTGCGCTGACCATATTGTAGTCTTTTACATTGAAATAAAGTTCTTCATCTTTGTTCAGGACATTGCCTTCGTCAGAACCTGCGGTCCAGTTTGCCTGATCTGTCATATAATAACGAACGGACTCTGTCTCAGCCGAAGTATTCAATGACTTGACAAAATTAACCTCCGGCTCAACTGCTGCAACATTAGCTGCTGCAACTATCGCATTGACAAACAGCTTAATCTCATCATCACTGGTTACCGGATTATGTCCGGCACCTGTGTAGATTACATTTCCCTTACTGTAGAAATAATAGTTATTGCGTACATCATTTGGAGATTCGTCATATTTTTTTCCAGCCAGGCAATACCAGACCACAATATCATTACTTCCATCGTTGTCTTTATCCTGCTCCAGTGCCAGCTGATAATACTGACCATGTGTCTCGGCAATCGATATGTCATCTAATACATACGGATACTGGGTAATAGCACCATCGTTTACCTTGGTTGCAGTAGTAACAATGTTCTTTTGATTTGTAATTGTAGTTGATTCAAGCTGAATATTGGTATATCCCTGAGTCTGCTTGTAACTGGATTTACCTGCACTATCACTTTGATATGCCACATCTCCGGCAAGCTTCATAAGATCCCCAAATGAAACTTCGTTTCCATCAGTCAGATCCGTTCCCTTTTTCAACAGATCAGAAACCGTCTCTGATGACCCAGTAAAAGTAGATTTATTGGTTATTCCATAACGGTCCATACCAACGACCTCTCTGAGGACTGTATTCATCTCAACGCCCCAGTTTATTCCATTTGCGCGCATCCATTGATTATAAAGAGCATTATCATTACCAGTTCCTAAAACATAATTATGATCTTTATCATAATTATAATTAAAAAACGAAGTGGTATCATGAGAAAAGATTACACTCTTTCCGGCTTTAATATATTCGAGCAGAGCATCCACTCCATCTTTCTTAATATTCTGATATACATCATCAAATCCAATAATTACCATCTGTTTATTCTGAAGATAATTATCTGCCGTTGCTCTGTCAGTAGAGAACTCATCTACTGTTGCCCGGGTAACTTTGATATTAAAATCCTCAAGATTATTTACATAACTATATAACTTACTGTTACTATTCTCTAAGTCTGCCTTAAGATCCCAGGTACCATTATTTTTATTTATTTTTTGTCCTTCAACTGAACGTGTAGTTTTGGGCACGATCTGCAGCACATTGATATTTTCCTTTGCTCCATTACCTGTCTGCTTTGAATATCCTGTCTCTGATACTCTGATATTGGGATTCGAAGCATTAACGATTTCCAGTTTCCATGTGATCAGCTTGTGATATCCCGAAGGAAGCTTACGAGTAACTGTGTATTCCTCTCCTGCTTTTAATTCATAATGCGAATTACCCTTGGCATCTGTTACACGATTCATAACATTCTGAGAAGAATCCCTGATTTCCATGTAGGAAGCCTGCTCTTCTAATTCAGATAAATTACCGTCGAAGTTAAGGTCAAAATAGAGTCTGCAGTCATACCTGGTTCCGGCTGGAAGCACTGCTGCCTCATCTGCAATCTTAAATCGATATGTCATCTCCCCTGAAATGTAATTATAAGAGCATATCTGCTTCTTCCCGGACTCATCCCTAATCGCTTCACCAGCATTATGACCATCTCTAGGTGCCTCAGCTGGTTTACCCTTTTCAGAAAACTCGATTGATGGTTTTGACAGCATGGTCAAAAATACAATCTGATCGTTTCCATTTTCCAGTTCTGAACGTAAAAATACATTGTCATATTTTAAAGCTTCACTCAGAAATTTATACATATAAGAAGAGTTATCCACTTTTGAAGAAACAGTTTTATTTCCCTTATTCTCCACCAAAGCATCACCCAGCACAACTGGATATCCACTCTTTACAAAACTCATAAGTTCTTTGTACTGCTGATCTGTAATATCATTTCCAGAACCTCTGAATGATGCCGTAGCAGATAATGTATTAATAGAACCATCTTTATTAAAGTCTCCAGGATACAATCCCATCATACGATAATCATTTGATCCATTTCCAATTTGCGGTGTATGAATACCACCTACATGTGTATAAAATGTACCGCCATCACCTACAACCAGTTGGTTAAAAGAAGTCTGGTCTTCTCCGTCACCTATGTAGATCATGTCATATTCTGAATTAATATCATCTATATGACCAACATACTCAGATGATGTCATATTCGTGACAGTTGGTGTCGTCGAAATATCTCCGGAATAATAGAAACCAAGTTCCGCACAGGAAGCATATTTTCTATTATCAGCAGTAAAAGCATCTATGACTTCTACTTTAACAGATTTAACATTTTCGATCGGATCAAATGTAATCTGTTTCAGAGTATTATATGTCGTATCGGTATATGAGAACTCCTGGTCTGAGATTTCTTTAATACTTTCTCCATTTTCATCAAAAAATGTCAGGTTAAATTTGCTTATTGTTCCATTTGTTCCAGATTTACGAGGCAGATACTCAAATGTATTAACCGTTTGAGCTTCTGAGAAATTTGCTTTGATCCAGTGTTTTTCACTATGCCCCTTCTCTGTCCAATTGGAATGCCAGAATGTATTCTCATCACCATCTATTGCATTTCCCTTTGGATCCTTTTCATTTCCATCTGTCTGTTCACAGCAAACTTCAACGTTATCGATTTTAGCCTTCTTATAGGAATCCTGATTAAGCCATCCCCGTACATCTTCTTCCTTTAATTCTTTATTATTGGTGATCTTATCCGGCTCAATCGCAAGTACTGAAATATCGCTTTTTACGGTTTCGATCCTTTTATATTTATAATTCAGAATATACTCTATTGCTCTGGCAAAGCTCAGATCGGAGCTTAATTTTTCTACAGCTTTGCCTGACTCATCCTTATCCAGTTCCCTGTATTTATTTTCGCTTGCAATATAGCTGCTGATTTCTTCGAATCCCTCTGACTGAGTATCGGCAAATGTTTTATTAAAATCTTTATTCAGAAGTTCCTGCTTATTTGCTGATTCCTCGAGCATATTTTTGAAGAAATATACATACTTATTCACATAATGCCCATCTGGATCTTCAGTTTTAACAAAGTCAGCCCTCATCTTCTCACTCAGTGAATTTGCTACTCCATCACGGGCATTATTGATTATACATGGCAGAGTCTTTGATGAAACTGCACCTTCCAGGGCTGCTGCCAGCTCTGAACTTAATGTACCATTCACGTAAATCAGGTCATAGCCTTCCAATGCGGTCTGTAGAGGATTTGCATTGGATTCTGTTGTTTCTGTAGTTTCAGCATCTCCTGCTTCGTTGATACTGTCTTCTTCGACATCTATCTCACTCTGATCATCTGAATCTTCTTCTGACGCTACATCAACGTTCTCATCAGACATTTCTTCTGAAACATCTGTATCTTCATTCAGCTCATCTACGTCAGAATCAGCTACTTCGCCAGCATCCTCCACCGGCTCCATATCAACGCTGTCGGTAAAGTCATCCGACTGCTCGTCTGCCACGGCTTCTTCTTCGATGTTTTCTTCATCCGTATCTACTGAAATATCCTGTGTATTTTCGCTGTCATCTTCCTGTCCGGCAGCATCTGCACTGGTATCTGTGCTTGCGGACGCATATACTGCCTGAAGAGAATTACCTGACGAATTAGCGCTCATCGTGTCTACCTGGATGTTAAAGTTTTCAAATTCACCGTCCTCTGCTGAAGCATCTGCTTTTGGCTGAAGATGAAATACAAACTTTTTAAACCAGTCGTTATTGGTCAGCCCACCATTGTAATACATATGATTTACCTGGACTGACTGAGAATCTTCGTTGTCATCAGGTACGAAATCAAAATCTCCTGTACCTGGTGTCAGAGTATAACTGGCATCGGAAACATAATAGGTTGCTGTTGAATTTTCCGCAGGTACATAAATATTTGACTGATCCTGATAGTTCACATAATACCATCCAGTGAATTTATAATTATTGTTCTCATCAGTGCTGTCACCATCTGTACAGCAGAAATAAACTCCATTTACACAATAATAATAGTCGTATCCAAGATTTTCCGGAATCTGCTGAATGTCTTGATATGCAACCGGCTGACGTCCGGTCACCAGCGTTAGCAGATATTTATTTGTTCCGGCATCATCAACTTTGTAATAATAGTACTGGTCATTTTCCAGGACAATATCTCCATTTTGACGAGTAATGCTCTCACCGCTATCCTGTGCTGCTTTGTCCCTCTGCGCAACCATCTGCTGCTTTGCCATCACATAAGAAAATGTACCAAGCTTTGTATATTTATAATATGGAAAAACATTGATCTGTTCACTGACGTAAACATATGGGTTCTCCTGCTTTCCAGGATTATCTCCGACTGTTTCCGGAGTTGTGTTTGTTTCTGTATTTGTATCAACTTCCTGAACTTTTTTGACACTTTCTGTCAGAAGCGGATCTCCCACAGGCTCATCTGCTGTAGTCATTTCTGCATCCACAGACTCACCGACATCTGCGTTATCATCCGCACTTTCAGTAAAATCTGACGCATCCGAAGTATTGTCATCTATACCACTTTCGTCGTAGCTGTCTGTCACTCCCGAATCTGTATCTGAAAAATCAGAACCGAAATCATCTCCCGCACCCATTGCCTCGGATTCTATTTCGCTATCTGTGTCATTCCATTCATCAACAGAACCATCGGAAGAAATATCTCCTGTGCTGTCGGCAAAGCCATTGTCAAAGCTGACGGAATCTCCGTTGTCTGGCTCAGAAGAAGTCGGACTCTGTGAAGAGCTGTCTGAGCCAAATTCCGCCGGAGTGGATTCTGTATCAGCCGATGTATCTGCACTGTCTCCAATGTCACCTGATGAGAAATCTGCGACCTGTGAGATCGGAGACTGGAGATTTTCATAGAGCTTTCGTAATGACTCTTTTGCCGTATTTTCGCCAGGAAATGTGTAAATATGTTTCTGGATGTTCTCTGCCATCACAGACGTAAGATCTTCATATACATTCTCATAAAGGCCGAAAAATCCTTTATCCGGATCATATTCCTTCGAAAGTGTGTTGCCAGCTCCTGCCTTGAGATTTTTGTTTACAGTCTCATTTGTCACTGTCTCGAAATCCAGATCATATGCACCGCGGCTGTTCTCATCACTTTCTGAAAAATAAAAGTTCTGGATATTTTCGCGGTATTTCTCTTTAGAATCATCAACAGGGCTTCCCTTGATCGGGTAATACTCTTGCTCTTCTCTGGTGTAATCTCCGGTGTGCGCTGTGTTTTCCTGATACTCGCCCTTCACCTGTACCTTGTCGGTTCGGGTGTTTTTGCCTGTCGGATCAGTGAAATCGATTTCCTTCCACTGATCTGCATCGTCGCTTGATGAAAGAAAGTATTTTTCCTGATAATCGGGATATGAAACCGGTACGTTATCTCCGATAAGGTCACTCACTGAGCGGATTCCTGTTGAAGCCGAAGTATCTATCTCACCATCTGCATTTAGACGAACATTCATTGCAAATTCCTGTCGCAATTTCGCTGTCGGCAGTTTTTGAAGCCCCTCTGCCAACGTAGAAAAATGCATGGTCTGTAGCTGGCCGTTGGAATCCTGATACTGCCAGGTGTAAAGCTTCACGGATGGCTCCTGCCCGGACACATAGTATCCGAGCTCTGCATCTGCGCTGTTGCTCACCAGTTCCAGGATCCGAAATGGCTTCTCGCTGGAATTTTCATCCACGATTGTCTCTATACCGGGCATCATCTCGACCGAAGCCTGTACCGACAGGCTTGTCTGGATGAGCGTCCCGATTCCCAATGCCCCGGCCGCGACCACAGCCGGGCCGGATATGAAAAGTTTCCTGTGTTTGTGTTTCATGTATTTGTGTGTGCCTCCTTAGCTTCGGTCAAAATCACTTACAGATAATTATTTTGATTTATCTTCTGTTACCACTTTTGATGCGGTGTACTCTTTACCATCTATAGTAACCCTCGCATAAATTTTCCAGTTATCTGGCCATGGTTGCTCTTTATTATCACTAGTTTTATCTGCTGTTTGAGGATAGGTCATATCTTTCGTATTGTTTTTTCCTGACTTAGTATTATAAGCTCCCCATTTATTCGTATTTTCTCGATCAGTTTTCCAATCCACGTCCAGACCTGTCCGCTCCTGATTTCCTACAAACACCTGCAATGAATAACTTCCACTCTTATTACGTACCCCAGTATCTGGACCATTAATAACTAGTTTCACATTTGATATAGTAATTGTTTTTGTAATTGACTTTTCAGGATTCCATTTCTCCATATTTTCCGTTGCATGAATTGTTGCAGTTATAGTATAGGTTCCAGATGGTTCTGACGCGTAAAATCCTATTTTAATTTTATTATTATCTCCTGTTCCTGTATTCCACTTATCAAGATAGATACCTTCGCTCACTGACCACGTAACTCTTCGATTAATAGCTTTTCCATCCTTATCTTTAAGCTCCAAATAATATTCTGGCTGTTCTCCTACTGCCACAATATCATTACCAATGATTTCCGCATTATAATCTAGTAAAACAACCTTAACTGTAACACTACTACTCAATGTGATTGTTTCACCATTTTTATTTCCAGTCATAGCTCCATCAATATCTTGTATCTTGCTTTTTATCGTAATTTTGTCACCTACTTTTTCATTTATTGTCCATTGATCACCTTCTCTATATTCAGCCATTGAAAAACTTGCAGATCCTGTAGCTTCCCACTGCATCTTCCCTAAACGACTCTTTTCAATTTCTGCTGTTTTATGTTTACCATCTACTTCATCATAATAGCCATAATATACATGTGATAACAATGTATATGTACGTGTATTTGCGATATTATCAGGAAGCAACTCTCTATCTATAACCATACTATTTATAACTTTTATACTCGATTTACCTTTACAAGTACGAACTCCATTAGTTAGAGGATTAATCATAGTTCCTTCTGCTGTTAAAATAAACCCTTTTTCATTGGCCCCTACATCTAACACAGCGTCTCCATCACCTGTACTACTACTTATTGTTGAATGGCTTAGAGTCGTATCAGTTGCACCAATTATATTCCAAGTAATTGTATAATCCCAGCTTTTGTACTCCTCTGGAATCTGCATGCAAAATGCTACAGGATTATAATAACCGCAATGATATTCTGCACCTGCTACGATTGTATCAGTTGTATTTCCAAACAAAATTTCTACTTCATCATTTGGCTCTGGAGTTGGTGTGGCAGTTGGCTCTGGCGTTGCTGTCGGCTCTGGCGTTACTGTCGGTACTGGCGTACTTGTCGGCTCTGGTGTCACTGTCGGTGTCGGTGTTGCTTCCACAACCACATTGATCACTACAGAATCCGAAATCATCTTTCCATCGGTTGTCATTGCAGTTACAGTAACCGTGAGTGATCCTGGCGTTGCGTTTGGATCAATTGTCAGTTTTCCATTGGTCGGATCCTGAGATGAGAACCATCCTCTTGTCATAATATTAGAACTCCACACTACAGAACTCTGGTCAATGCTTCCGTTTCCTGTCAGGTTCCAGCTCAGCATCACGGACTCACCTGGCTTCATGGTCTGAGGGGCATTCAGGATTTTGATTCCAACATCTGTGGCATCTGATTTCTTAAACGCGTCATCCGGGGCGAGAACCTTAATTGGATTTCTAAGGCTTACGCTGTGGAGGGTTTTGATCTCTTTGGTTCCACTTATCGTTGAGAGCTGAAAGCGAACGATCTTGTCGGAAACCACCTTGGATACGTCTGCGTGGAAATCTACGATTCCTGTTGCAAGGACGGACTGATTGATGGTCTGTTTCTGATTTCGGACTGTTGCTGAAATATCACTCCCTGAATCCTCTGCTGCACTGTCGTCAGAAAAACCTTCATCTGACAACGCAGCGAGACCTGATTCTGTATTCTCAGATTCTTCCTCCTCGGAATCTGCATTCTGAACTCCGCTGTCATCTTTGCTGGATGCAGCATCATATTCTCGCTGGCTGTAGTAAACCTTCTGTTCCTTTTTGTTCCAGTCGATCACATCGCAGATATAACGGCTGGTCTTGCCATCGTTATTTTTGTATTCATTGCATACGATAAATGTTTTGTTGCCGATGTTGGCCGCTCCGTCAATATCATCGGAGATGGCGCTTCCCATAGCAGCTCCGGTACCATTTGCGTAATACACACTGCGGTTGGCATCTATGATCAGATCTTCCATTCTGTCGACAACTTCCTGCGTCTCCATCTGCACTTTTGCGTTGCTGGAAGTACTTCGGTAAGTGTTGGAGCCGGTACCTATGAAGCTCAGAATCACACCTGAAAATATCGCAATGATCGCCACAGTGATGATCAGCTCGATCAGTGTAAAACCTCCGCTGTTCTTTTTTAATCTATTGTCTCTCTTTTTCATTAGTTCCATCCTGCTGTGATACTGTATTTTCCGGTCTCTTTTATCAGACTTAAAGTCTTGTATCTTCGTCCGCCGCTGACGGTAATGGAAGTACAGTATGTTCCGGTTTTCTGAAGCGGAACATCTTTTCCAGCCTTAAGATCATTCAAAATCTCTTCCTGTGAAATTACTGTGGACTGTATCGGTAAAAAACCTCCGGTCGCGCGGTCATAGGTAAGAATAAGGCTGTCTCCTGCTGCCATGACATGTGAAGTACCATCCGCATCTGTCGTATAGCTGATCTCTGTTCTGGCCGGGGCAATCTTTTCCGGGTCATCCTCAGTCACATGAGATGCTCCTCCCACCTTGCCGCGGTCCAGATAATAGCTGATATAATATCCATCCGCGCGTTTTTCCAGCTTCATCTCTCCAACCAGGCGGCTGGAAGCTTCTATTTTGGTTCGGTCAAGTGCCGATGCAATGGAATTTGCCACACGGTTTACACGAAAACCTAAGATTGAATTCAGAGAAGGAACTACAATTCCCAGAAGAATCGTAAAAATTGCAACTACAACAATCAGTTCTACCAGTGTAAAACCTTTGTCACTCATCTTGTGTGTGTTTTTCACGCTTCTTCCCCCTTTACTCTTTTTTCCAGTTCTCATAGGATACGTAATCTGCAGCGCTGTAGGAATCTGAGCCGTTCTGATCACTGCCGGAACCGGATACGACCGTATTTCCAAGAACATATTTATCACCATCCCAGAAGAAATCCTGTGCTTTGACTACGTCTGTATTTGTTTCGTTGGTTTTGTTGATCTGGGACTGGAAGACCTTTGCAGCTTCCATCGGAGAGGATTCCAGTGAAGCTCCCTCTTCCAGGGTCAGAGTTCCTTTGGTCATGATGATTCCCTTGAAACTTACATTCTGTTTGATCACTACATCTCCGGTACATACGACCAGACGAAGTTTTTCTGCTAATTCTGAGGTAATCTCTAAAGCCTTTCCGGTTCCCTGTACGCTGTTTCCATCAGAAATCACACTATTTCCACCATTATGGTACATGATTGCCTTCAGTCCGCCGTCCTCTTCATCTGCGGTAAACTCATACTTTAAGGTTCCGTCTTTCACATTATTCTTGACAAATTCAACCAGTTTTTTCTCATTGACAAGATTGTCATACACACTTCTGCTGCTCTCTGTCTCGTTATGAGTGATATTATTTCCAGCAGCATCCTGGCCTTCCACAACTGCGGTATTAAGCAGATCATAGCTGGAGATCATCTTGCGGTTCAGTGCATACCAGCTGTTCTGGTAACTCACCTGTTCCTGCACAAGCTTGCTATCAGCAGCAGGATCGGTATCCGTTGCCGCCTGAAGGGAACTGGTATCTGTTTTTCCATCATAGGAAAGAACATTTCCGCCTGTAACATAACGCAGATAAGAATCCACATCCTTTACAGTGATTCCACTGTTTTCTCCACCAAAGTAGAAGGAAAGATATTTATCCATATTTGCTTTTGCATCCGGGTTGACTGCAAGATAATTCTGAAGAAATGCAGCTGCATTCGTCTCATTCGTAAAGTTTAAATAGAAATATACATAATTTGCTCCACCTGGCTCATTATAAAAAACAGTCTGCACCGGTTTCTCCACATCGACCCCGAGGTCTCGAAGTGTCTTTCCGCCCCAGGCTGCCACAGGCGTATCCATTTTTACTGCAATATTTCCAGTCTGACTGACTCCCGCAAATTTTTCCTGAAATGTTGCTACATCCATCGGATTCTGATAGCTCTGTTCTCCGGTTCCAAGCAATTCTGCCGGGAGCAGATAGGCAAGCTGCGTACCTTTGACCGTGATACTCTCACCTGTCATGATGTCATTTTTGTTTACCTGTTTTCCAGTCACTTTGGAACTTGCGATGTAGTTTTTGCCTGCCAGCATCAGTTTCTGCAGGCCTGAAAGATCAAGTGTTGTATTTTTTCCGTTGATAACGATAGCACTGCTGAGGTCAGCACTCTTTTGAGCCGCAGTATTCCCTGTATTTTCTGCATCCTCACCAGTACCACTATAAATATTTTTAAAGAAGCAGTTCTCATTCAGGGCTGATTTTTCTGACCCGAAGCCATAATAATTTCCTGCGAGCTTTACATTATTGTTCTTGCCGGAAATTGTCAGGTCATCTGCAAAATATGTCGTACCCTCCAGGCTGACTTCTTTTCCAGACTCCACATTCAGTCCCTTTGCCCAAAGATTCACGCCTGCAGCACTTGCAAAGCTGCTGCCGTTTCCAATATTAATCTCACCGGCGCAGACTACCTTATCTCCGGAATTGATTTTAAGAGAAGCATTATTTTTTACATGAATACTCTGCGTGGAAAGTTCTCCCTGCGCTGTGTCTGTCTCTTCGGCCTTGCTCTTTGGCAGAAGCCCCGCATAAATGCTTCCCTGGATTGTAGATTCGCTCTCTGCATTTCCTTCGCAGACAATTCCGCCATCTGCTACAACGATCATATTCATAAGGTCAGGCAGAGTAGAAGGCGTCGGAAACTGTACCGCCGGTACACCCAGGCGGATATCTGTCTCGATAATAGCTGCATGCCCCTTCGGGTCAACATAGATGACTTTGAGATTCTTAAGAAGAATCCCGCTCTTTGTATTGGAAGTTCCGGTGCTTCGGATCACACTCATTTCCGCTCCGGCACTGTCCGACGGATTTGTGATGACCAGTGATTCTTTCTTTGCATCAAACACAGAAGAATCTTTTAAAAGATCCACGTAATCGATCAGTTTGTTCAGACTGTATTGCTTCTTGCTTCCATTGTTACCGACTCTTTTGACCAGTTCATCCAAAAAAAATGTCTCAAACTGGCTCTGACGCTGTGCATCCATTGTCGCATCCTGCGTATTGCTGTCTTTATCGTAATCTTCCAGAACCTTTGTGTATGCAGTGGACATAGCCTCGCCCACGTCCTCCTGGAGGCCTGTACGGATTTCCTCCAGTGCACGTTCTGCTGTATAAAAGCTGTCTTTTCCCTTGAGGTCGGTAACCTTCATGTTAAAGTTTGCCAGAGCAATATACAGGATCAGCATTCCCAGTATCGCTACAAAGGAAACTGCGATCAGTACTGAAAAAAGGGAAAATCCTCTGTTGTTGTCTTTGCGCTCTTTCATTGCCATTCTCCCGAAAAATCAATCTTCTTTGGAACCATCCAGTGATGCGATCAGCTCGCTGTCCGGAAAATTCTTCTCTGCAGCGCCTTTTTTGAAAACTTCAACCTTGACTGTATAGATACGGTCTTCGTTTTCTCTGTCATCCAGACTGTTGCAATCCAGAATCTTTTTGGCTGAGTTACCGCTTACTTTAATACCTTTGGCCCCATCTTTGTTGACCGACTGGTAGGTAAGGGTCATCTGTGAGGTTTTACGCTTTGAAGAAGTAGATAACTCACCCTCAGCTGCAGCTGAATCACTGATATCATAATCCAGATTTGTGCGTAGCTTTGTCACCGCACGATAGAGTCCGACGTTTGTATTCCAGTTGGTCTTTCCGCGCTCTGCCGGATTCTCCAGTATTGTCAGAGCCATACGGTAAGTGCTTTCCTGAAGATGTGTCGGAACATTGTTTTCTTCATCCTTCTGTTTGCTGACATAGAAATTCAGTTCACAGTTGATTCGGTTATCGAATATGATCTGGTCATATGGTGTCACACTGCTTGTGGAATTGTAATTTGGATAATAAAAAACAAATATATTTTTCAGATTCTCACCGGCATCGGAACTGTAAAATGTTGTGTATTCGGTGTCGATGATATTTGACTGCTGTTTATCATTGTTCTTAAACTTTTCTTCCAGTTCCTCACTGTAATTATCGTTGATCCATTTCCATGGGTCCAGAGTACGTTTTGCTTCAGCCTTGACAGTACCGTTGTTTTCTTCCACACGAACGGTCAGGGTTCTGACAGAATGACTGTAAATGTCATCTATCAGATCAAGTTTATCCGTCCTGCCTTCAAATCCACTGAACCATGACTTCATCTGTTCATAAAGACTGTCGATATTGACATCCTTCTCCTCAATCAACAGGGCCGAAGATTTTCTGTCCATCTTTGCGACATTCGGCATCTCGTAATCATTCTTGCCCTGCTCCGTATTGGATGCAGTCTTTTTCTTATAGCCGGAAGTCTTACTTCCGTCAAAGGTCACAAGAGCGTCAAAACTCTCCTTATCGTTTTTTACATTTGTCAGTTCAAAATAATATTTTGACGCATTTTCACCGGATTTTCGTGGATTGAATTTGTATGTTTTTCCACCATCCGAAGAAAGGACAGATGCCGTCACCTTAGAATCATCCAGATCATCCCTGGACTGGCTGACCGGTGAATACACATAATCACCGCTGCCGGTTTTATCCGATGATCGAAGTACTTCACTGATTCCCAGCTCTCCGCTCTGGATCCTTGCACTCTGCGGATTCAGGAATGTGAGTCTTGTTGTATTTCTGACACTGTCGATTGGATAGTTAAAAGCCAGCGAAACCTCCTCAAAGGTTTTGGCCTTGATCTCTTCCATGATATTCTGGGCTACTGTAGTCGCCTCCAGATAGATCCTCGATTTGCGGTTTATCCGTCCTGAGGTCACAAAGCTCTGAAGAAGAACCGCCGCCGTAATGGCAAAAATGGCAACGGCAACGATAACTTCGATCAGACTCATACCGGCATTTTTTCTTTTTTTCATTGATTTGCCGCTCCTTTAGCATTCTTCAAAAAACAGCATTAGAGGGGTATGTGATTCTCCCCCTCTAATGTATATTTCGTATTTATTGTGCAGGCTGCGTCTCTGTCTCCGCAGTATCTGCCTGTGCTTCGGTGCTCTGTGCATCTGCATTTTGAGCATCAGTATTCTGTGTATCCGTATTCTGATCGGATGCTTCAGCAGGTGCATTCTGCTCAACTGTACCAAAGATATTGTCGGTTCCGTATGCCACGCTTCCGGCGTCTGGTTCCGTGTAAGTACGCTCTGTTCCTGACATCGAGAAGATATTTACGATGATCGTTCCGGTCAGGTTGCCAGTGGAAGTATCATAGGATGCATTAACATTGTCAAGTGTCATTCTTCCACTCTGGTCTGCAACGTAAAGCACAGCTTTCTTGAGACCTGCATAGGTTCCGTTAAACTGCAGAGTTACCTGCGTACGGTAAAGAACAGGTACCTGTGAATCACTGCTCTGGTCTGCCACTGCCGCATCAGAAGCATTCTGAAGATCTGCCTCAGCCTGGCTGTCGGTTCCTTCAATATTATCGATCTGCTCCTGCGTCTGTGCGTTCGCCTGCTCAGACATTGTCTGATCCTGTGACTGCGCCAGGTCTTCCTCGGAGCTTCCGTCAAGCGAAGCAACAAATTCCTTTTCACCAACACCTACGTTTGTGATCTGAAATCCGAGTTCATTTTCCATCTTGTTTGCAAGTACGATTCCATCCTCCGGGCGCACATCTGCCGGAAATTCGGATATATATTCACTGATCTTATCTTTGATTGAAGCAGTCTCACTTACATAGAAATCCTTGTTTTCCGCAAGCTCAAGCAGATCCTGCAACTGCTCCTCCAATGCTCCGTTGAGGTCCTCTATCTGGTCAGCCTTCTCCATCTGCGGACGATATCCAAAATACCATCCCACGAAGAACACCAGAATGCCGATAAACATCAGCAGTATTTTTTTATCACGCATTGACACTTTCATGTCCTGTCTGCCTCCTTAGTTTGCTGTCTCATCGTCCATTGGTGCCGGATCTGAATAGGTACAGATCACACTCATGGATACGGTGCCGTCTTCACTTTCCTCCAGTCCTGTTGTGGTGACTGCTGAAAGACTCTCAAACGTACGAAGCTGCATCAGTGTGTTAGCTGCCGCCGATTTGCTTGAAACCCTCATAGAAAAGCTTACCTGTGTTCCGGTAGAACTGAATGTTTCTACGGTAATATCCGACGGCATCTTCTCTTCCATTTCTTCAAGGAAAGTCTTCAGCCCTTCATTCGGAGTATTTGTATACTGATACATTCTCTGGAAATTTTCATAGTTGTACTTGGCATTGGTATATGCATAATAGATTGCTTCGATCGAACTCTCTTCATTTATCCTCTTATTCAGCTGATCCCGTACATGCTCCTGATACATTCTGCATCCAATACCCGCACCAGCCAGCACAACTCCACCAAGCACACCAACTGTGCAGACAAAAGCTGCACTTCTTAAATTCTCCGCTCTTTCTCCCTGCTTTTTGCTGGTCTTCTCCATCAGATTCACACCGGAGACCTGTGGGGCCAGAACTGCTGTGTAAAGGAAGAGGCCTTCTCCCTTATCAAACTCCGGAAGCGTGCAGTTTTCCATATCATTGAGAATCATTATGTCATACTGTAATTCATTCTTAAAAAGTGTTCGAAGGCCTTTTACACCAGCACCTGCTCCACAGCACATAACAGAATCAAAAACAGTATCGGTATTTCGGGAAAGATAATAATCCATGATTCGGCCTATATTGCCGATCAGATAGCGAAAACTCTCAGTTATCTCGGCGCGGACATTGTCCATATCATCGTCTGAATTGTCCTCAATCCTGCCATCAAGAGTAGGAAAAACATATTTTTCTCTGTAGAGGGCAGCCAGTGCGCCTTCAGGAGTGAGTTCTTCTCCAAACTCCGATAAGCTTCTCATAACCTCGATTGCGGATTCAAGTCCATATCCAACTGTACGCTGTAAGGTAAGCTCTCCATCTCGGATGATACTGATGTTTGTATTTCTCATCTCGACCTTAAACAACAGATGGGTACCTTCCATAAATTCGTTTCGAACTGCAGAATAGATACTGTCACCGGTACTGGTACAACCCGCTACAGTAAGCCCTGCCGCAGCAGCCATTTCACTGAAAGCTGTGGATACCGACTTTGGTGCCGCATACACCATCAGGTGATACTGTCTGATCTCATTTTCTTCCTCGTTCTTCTTTGTCTCGATATCTATGATCGTATAAGAAAGTACATAATTTGATACATCAACCGGGAAATAATCGGTTGCGTTTGCCTCGATCAGGCTCTGGATCTGTCTCTTTTTGACAAAAGGAATTCTGACCTCACGGCTGGCAATCCTGGAAGAACCTGTTACAAAAAATACTTTTTTACTATGTATATTGTGTCGGGCAATTTCGTTCTTAAGAAGCTGTCCAAGTCCTTTTGTATCGCGGACCAGACCATCATCCACTGCACCTGCCGGTACCGAACATGTAAAACAATTGAGGATTCGTTCTCCCCTGCCATGCGGTTCGACTTCCGCCACACGCATCTGTGAAGCTCCGATCTCTATGTTCAAAAAACGTGCCATTTCTTTCCTCCGTAGTTATAAATACTCAGTCACTAAAATATGAATTTCGATGTCATGTATAACGAGTTTCGAAACTCATAGTTAAGTGGCTGATCAAAAGCTGTATCAGATGCCCAGAAGGCCCAGATACCAGCTGATCCATGCATTTCCCCATAATGCGGCAATAAAAATCCCTGCCGACAGATATGGTCCCATTGCGAGCACACGTCCGGCACCGCTGACTTTGATGCGGATCACATGTACCACAGAACCGATGATACATCCAAGTATAAAAGCCAGAATGATCAGCTTCCATCCAAGGATCAGCCCACAGGCTGCCATCAGTTTTACATCGCCTCCACCGATCGCGCTGCCGCCACTTACCAGAAAAAGAATTTCCAGAAATACGCTGACGCATACTGCTCCGATCAGATGTGATGCAAAATTTCCTCTGTCGAGGATTGTTGCTGCTATTCCAAGGAAAAGCAGAAAGACATTGATTCCGAACGGAATCTCATAGGTGCGCCAGTCAATAAGACTAAGGGTCAGCAAAGCCGACACCATTAAGCAGTACAAGAGGCTGACCCAGGTCAGTCCATTGACTACACATACCACAACATAAATTATTCCATTGAGGGCTTCTATGAGTGGATACTGCGCAGATATTTTTGATTTACAGTTTCGACATTTACCGCCCAATACGATCCAGCTGAATACCGGAACCATATCGTACCATTTCAGCTTCCTCCCACAGGTCATGCAATGGGAGGGAGCCGTTATGATTGATTCATGCAGCGGAAGCCTGTAGATACAGACATTCAGGAAGCTGCCGATCACGATTCCAAATATAAAGATTATGATGTACGGAACGGAATCTAAGAAAAGAAGCATAGGGGGTTCCTTTCGTGGGGTGGAAATCAGCCTTGTTTGCCTTTGTTTTCACCAGTTGTAGTTGTAGTCGCAGCATCACCAGCTGACTTAGCATATTTTTCAAAATCATCTGGAGTATATTTTGTTTTTACCCCACCATCTTTATCAATTGTTAAAGTAGCGGTAGGTGTATCGCTCCATTTTTTTGACTTAGCTTTAATGTTAGAATAATTTGGAACATATTCATCAAATGCAGCTTTTGCAGTTGCATTACTAGCATAGTCAACCGTTGTATCTGTCAGTTTAATAGTAATTGTCACATCAGCTGTACTATTTTTTTCTGATCCTGCTGCATGATCTACTGCATATACCTGAACTGCCTTTACAAGTTCATCCATATTACTTACATCAGCAGCTTTTCTTGATTTCTCAACATATTTTGTATACTGAGGTGCAAGAAGTCCAAACAGGATTGCAAGGATTGCAATTACAATTACAAGCTCAACAAGTGTAAAACCTTTGTTGTCTTTTTTTCTTTCTTTAAGAAATTTAAACATTTAACTCATTCTCCTTTATTTCTTCTTCGTTGCCTGATCTTATGGTTTTGTGAAAGCCCTCTTTTTCATACCCTTCCATTGATCTTATTGTGAACGCGGTACCTATGCCTGCCGCGTGACAACCGTGTCTTTGTGGAAACTTTTAATGCGGTTCCCAATCGCAGGATATCATATATTCATAAAAGTCAATTGCTCCGTGACTATGTCACTCTCGCAATTGCACCCATCATTCGCAATCCGCCCTGACAGGCTACTTGCTCATGTGGGTTAGCCCGTCCTATGTAAATGCAGAATTGCATGTAAACACGCAATCTGCATTTACGCAGTCCGGGACTTTTATTACAAGTTATCGAGGCCGTTATACATTGTGCCGATCGGCATGATTACGGCGATTACCAGGGTACCTACGATCAGTGCCATCAGAACGATGATCATTGGTTCCATGGCTGCGAGGACGCTCTGGGTTGTGATCTCGACTTCTTCGTCGTAGTAATCGGCGAGTTTGGTGAGCATTTCTTCCATGTTACCGGTCTCTTCACCGATTCCTGTCATGTGGTAGACCATCGGAGGAAATACTTCGCTGTCCTGAAGTGGTTCGGAGAGCGGGATACCTCTCATAACATCTGCCTTAGCCTTCTGCAGGGCATTTTTATAATGAACATTGCTGATGACCTTGGTGCAGGTGTCGAGGCATTCCGGAGTCGATATACCGGATGCCATCAGGGTGCTCATAGTTCTTGCAAACCTTGCACAGGCTGTCTTGACAGTAAGCTTGCCAAAGAGCGGCATCTTCATCTTGATATAGTCGATCTTCAGTCTTCCCAGCTCTGTTCGGTAGATCAGTCTGTATGCCGCGATTACTGCAGCAATCACCAGCAAGATAATATACCAGTGGCCGACCGTCCATTTGCTGACATTCATAACTCCCATTGTCAGTGCCGGCATCTCCACATCCAGATCTGCAAACATATCGATAAAGATTGGGATAACGTAAAGCAGCATTACGGCGATTACACCGATAACTGCACATATCAGTATGATAGGATAGATTGTTGCTTTGCGGATCGTTGCCTTGAGCTTGGCTTCTTTTTCAAAATGGATTGCCATTCTTTCAAAAGAGGTATCTAGGCTTCCGGAGGATTCACCTGCCCGTACCATATTGACCAGCATCGGTGGGAATACATCCGGGATTGCTGCCATGGAATCAGCCAGTGTATTACCTTTTTCTACATTGAGAAGCACATCGGCTGTCGCCTTCTTGAGCCATTTATTTTCTGTCTGCTCCGTCATCATCTGCAGGGCTTCCTTCATCGGAACACCTGCCTGTGTGATGCTGACAAACTGCCGACAGAAAACGCTCAGATCTCTGGGCTTGACTTTCTTACCAATAGAAAAATCCAGGTCCTTATTCAGAACTCCCTGCTCTTTAATTTCAACAGGAAAGAGTCCGTCTTTTTTTAACTGCTGGGAAACCTCATCTTGGTTCTCAGCCTCCATCTTGCCGCGCTTTTCTTTACCTTTCTGGTCAACGGCAATATAGGTATAACCGGGCATCAGCTCAGTCCTTTCTGTTAAATTTCAAAATTCACTTTCCGGTTCATTGCAACCGGGTCCTGTGCATAGGTCACAACTGCATCTGCACTGATCTCACCTCTCATAAAGAGATCATACAGTGCATCATCCATTGTGATCATTCCAGATCTGCGGCTGGTCTGCATAATGGATGGAATCTGGAATGTTTTTCCCTCTCGGATTAGATTCCGCACTGCATTATTCGCAAATAATACTTCCAATGCTGCCACACGACCACCCTTTTCCTTACGAATCAGCTGCTGGGAAACAACGCATTCCAGCACAGCTGCCAGCTGAATTCGGATCTGCTGCTGTTGGTCTGGTGGGAACACATCAATGATTCGGTCGATGGTCTTGTCCGCTCCAATGGTATGCAGTGTCGAAAATACCAGATGTCCGGTCTCTGCCGCCGTGATCGCGGTGGAAATCGTCTCCAGATCTCGCATCTCTCCGACCAGGATCACATCCGGATCTTCTCGAAGTGCTGCACGAAGTGCCGCTCCATAACTGTTCGAGTCGCTTCCGATTTCTCGCTGATTGACGATCGATCTATCATGTCTGTGTAGATACTCGATCGGATCTTCCAGCGTAATAATATGGTAAGGATATTTCTGATTGATGACATGAAGCAAAGATGCCAGTGTCGTGGATTTACCACTTCCGGTCGGTCCTGTTACAAGAACAAGGCCTCTCTTACGGCTGGTGATCTCAACTACTTCTTTTGGGATTCCAAGGCTCTCCGGCTCCGGGATCTCGAACGGCAGACATCGCATAACCGATGCAAATGTGCCACGCTGCATAAATACATTGACACGAAAACGGCCCACCCCTGGAATGGCGTAGGCAAAGTCTGTCTGACCGTCCCTGCTCAGCTCTTCTTTGTGCCGTTCTTCCATAATCGGAACGAGAAGTTCCCGCAGCATATCCGGTGTCAGTCTTTCTCCTTCTATCGGAGACAGGACACCGTCAACACGGTAACAGGGTGGGCGTCCAACTGTGAAATGAACATCTGACGCCTGCTCTTCTATTGACCTCATTAATAATTGTTTCAGATCATACATTTAAATTCTGTACCTGATTTCTGTTATATTTTCTTTCACATGTTTTCTTTTATGTGATAATTTCTGTATTTTATTCCTGATAGTATCTATCATTTACTCTTTGTAGTTTCTATCTTTTATTCTTCATAAGAAGCTTTGAGCATCTCTTCTATTGAAGTGGTTCCATCCAGTACGTAACGGATTCCGTTTTCACGAAGGGTACGCATACCGGATTTCTTCGCTGCTGCGATCATCTCTTCTGTAGATGCATTTTCAGCGATCAGCTTGCGCATCTCGTCATTTACTTCCATGATCTCAAACACACCGGTTCGTCCGAAATATCCAGTGTTGCTGCAAAGTCTGCATCCGCACGGCTCATAAATTTCTGTCTGCTCGGCTGCCGAACGCTTCAGAATCCGTTTTTCCTCATCTGTCGCAAGACGTTTCTTCCTGCAATGCGGACAAAGTTTACGGACAAGTCGCTGCGCAATGACGCCAATGATCGCATCGGAGATCAGATAACGGGCAATTCCCATATCTGCCATGCGGTTCAGTGTACCAACTGCGTTATTGGTATGCATGGTGGATACAACCAGATGGCCGGTAATAGAAGCCTGCACCGCAATCGATGCCGTCTCCTGATCTCGGATCTCACCGATCATGATGATATCCGGATCCTGACGGAGAATGGATCTCAGTGCGGATGCAAAAGTCAGATTCACTTTATTATTTACCTGAATCTGGTTGATTCCCTCTATGTCAGCCTCAACCGGATCTTCGACCGTTACGATATTTACCTGTTCTTTATTCAGCGCACTTAACGCGGTATACAAGGTTGTAGATTTACCACTTCCTGTCGGCCCCGTTACAAAAAGAATACCATATGGTTTGGCAAGCATGTGCTGCAGCATTGACATCTCATCCAGATTCAGACCAAGTTCCTTGATATCTCTGGTCAAATTGAGTTTGGAGGAGATTCGCATAACAATCTTCTCGCCATGTACCGTCGGAATCGAAGAAATACGGATATCATATTCGCGGCGGTCTACCATAACGGACATTCGACCATCCTGTGGCTTTCTTTTTTCGGAAATATCCATACCACCCATGATCTTGATTCGTGTGGAGATTGCCGGAAGAAGGCTGTTGTCGTAAACCATTTTTTCATAAAGCGCGCCATCGATACGATAACGGACGCGTACCTTGGATTCAAGTGCTTCAATATGAATATCACTGGCTCTCTGACGAACCGCCTGCTCGATCAGGGAACGGACCAGCTGTACGATCGGTGCATCACTGACATCTGCTTCTTCTATGGTATCTTCTGCATTTCCACGAAGCTGCTCTCTTTCCCTGGTAAATCTCCGGGCAGCATCCATCGTCTCAGAAGCCCCATGGCAACGGTCAATCGCTGTCAGGATATCACGTGGTGTTGCGATATATGGTTCAACCTGAAGATTGGTAACAATAGAAATGTCATCGATTGCTGCCATATCCATCGGATCTGCCATCGCCAAATGCAGGATATTGGCATTGTATGGATCCAGTTCAAAAGGAATACACTGGTATTTTTTCAGCAGGTTGACACTGACCAGGTTGCGTACTTCCTTCGGAATCGTGATTCCGGTAAGCTGTATTACCTTCAGTCCGAGCTGTGTCTGGAGTGCACGGGCGATCATTTCTTCCGTAATAAATCCATTCTCAACCAGAACTTCACCGATTTTTTTACCGGTTCCTTTCTGCAGTTCCAGTGCTTTTTTTAAGTTTTCTTCAGTAAGAACGTCCTGCTTGATCAGTAAATCACCAAGCCTCATTCTTTCACGTCTTATTGCCATTGAGTTATCTCTTCCGTTCTGCGTATTTGTTGCTGTTTTTGCAGCATATCTGTATTTATGTCATAAAACACCAACATAAATAGTTATATGCAATTAATTTATCATGTCGATTCATAAAAGTCAATGAATCGGACATTTTTTGTCCAGAAATGCACGAAATTTCGCAATTAACACAAAAAAAAAGACAAAAAAACATTTCGTTTCCCTGTCCTTTTCATCCAAGTTTCAGGCACATGCCCTGTCTTCTCTTTATTATTTTTTCTTATTGTGGTAGATCAGTAATCCTGCCACTGCCAATACTGCGATCACTGCAATCCATGTAAATGGGTTCTGATACCATCTGGATGCGGTAACTTTTACATTCTGCCCGGACGCCTCGCGGATGTCCTTTGTGTCAGTGTTTTCTGCTTCAGGCTCTTTGGAGTCTTTTTCTGTATTTTCAGCTTCATCTGCTTCTTCTGTAATTGTCGGTGTTGGTGTCTCGGTCGCTTCTGCGGCCTCAGTTGGTGCTGGTGTCTCAGTTGCCTTTGCAGTCTCTGTCGGGGCTGGTGTCTCAGTCGCTTCTGCAGTCTCTGTCGGGGCTGGTGTCTCGGTCGCTTTAGCTACTTCGGTTGGTGTTACACTCACTTCTGCCACCGCATCCACACTCTCCTCTACAGTATCCAGATGTTCTGCTTTCCATTCTTCTGTTTTCTCCAGATCTACCCAGCCTTCTGTTCCGTCAACCGTAGTCACTCCCCAGTGACTTCCATCTGCCATTTCTGCATCCTGTGTGATATGAAGCGTTTCTCCATTTTCAATATTGCGCACTCCCGGAACTTCTCCATATTTTGTTCCAGGTCCCTGATAAAGCTTCTGCGTTCCTTCTTCTGCATATGCGTTTACATCATAATCAGCATTGTAATTCACATGGTCCTTGCCTGCGATATACAATTCGGAATCAATTGCTTCTTTACGGGAATCTGCCGGACGGCATTCATCAAGCGGAGCATATCCATACATACCATGATATTCCGTGTATCCCCAGGTGCGGTTATTCTCGGTATCCTCTACTTCGCCCTCTATATGAAGTGCTGTTCCATTCGGAATCTGCTCATCATTCAGCTTCGTAGATTCCAGATCCGGCTGTGAGTAGATGTCAATTCCTCCTGCCTTTGATTCTACGATCATATAATAGTCTGTAGGATAATCCGGTCCTGTCTTGCCGGTCTGCACATCTGCCATGACATTAACACTCATAAAAAGTCCAAGTGCTATGACAAGCAGGCTCTTTGCCAGTTTTTTCATTTTATGTTATCCCCTTCACTCCCGTGTATTCCATTAATTCTTAACATATCATATCACAGACACAGCATAATGATAATCCTTTTTTGTCATAAAAAAATGTAAAAATCAACAAAAAGTGGAAGTTTTTCGACATAATTTACGGAAAGTACAAAGACCCCGGAGTTATCTCCGAGGTCTTTGCTTATATCATGGCACTTTTGAGAAAAGCCAGTTTAATTATTTGTACAGAGGTCCGTAATTCTTGCAAGCGCGGAAGTCTGCACCTTCTTTGTCCATTCCAAATGCATTCCATGCTGCCGGACGATAGATATCTTTTTCCGGAACGTTGTGCATGGATACCGGGATACGAAGCATAGAGCACATTGTGATCAGGTCAGCTCCGATATGTCCGTAGGAGATCGCACCGTGGTTAGCTCCCCAGTTGTTCATTACATCATAAGCTGTCTTGAACGGTCCTTCTTTGCCATCGC
>OLNH01000300.1_pt1 | contig 48247 bp, 44 predicted proteins | sample 1643101 | NCBI WGS metagenome assembly OLNH01 (sample SAMEA3136758, study PRJEB25190) | human gut metagenome | biome: human gut; feature: human-associated habitat; material: faeces | place: Austria | collected 2013 | reverse complement strand
TGGTCCCGGGCTTCGAGGCTCCGGTCAACCTGGTGTACTCCGCTCGTAACCGTTCCGCCGCCATCCGTATTCCGCTGGCCGGCACCTCCCCGGCTGCGAAGCGTATCGAGTTCCGCGCTCCGGATCCCTCCTGCAACCCGTTCCTCGCCTTCTCCGCACAGCTGATGGCAGGCTTGGACGGCATCCTGAACCACATCGAGCCTCCGGCACCGGTCGACAAGGATCTGTACGAACTGCCGCCGGAAGAGCATGCTGGCATCAAGCAGGTTCCGAGCTCCCTGGCTGAGGCCATGGACGCACTTGAGGAAGATCACGACTTCCTCACCGCAGGCGACGTCTTCACCGACGACCTGATTGACACCTGGATCAGCATCAAGCGTGGCGAGATTGACCAGGCTCGTCTGGCCCCGACCCCGCTGGAGTACGAGCTGTACTTCCACATCTGACGGCCGCATAGGGCGGAACATAGCCGGCAGTAGGGCTTTCGCGGTATCCAGAATAGCGCACTGCACCTATGCTGCACCTATGGTGTTCTGAAGAACCCCACTTCGTCCACAATCGGACGCAAGTGGGGTTCTTTTATGCGTGCCAGGCGGGCAGCGCGTCGAGCCAGGCGTCCAGATCGGCGCGGCGGATGCGCATGGTCGTGCTGCCCGCCATGCGCGCCTTCAGCAGGCCGTTGCGTATCTGGGCGCGGATGATCTTCGCCGGGATGCCCGTGAGGGCCTCGGCCTCGGGCACGCCCAACAACGGACGGTCGGTGATGGGAACGTAGGGTTTCTCCTTGGGGTCGGCGGCGTTATTTTCGGATGCGGATGTTCTCTTCGGTTTCGTCATACGGACGGCTATGCTTCGCCCTTGATGGACGCCGGACGCTCGGAAGCGGACGGAATGCCGGGTGTTCCTTCCGCGGAACCTCCATTGCCATTGGTGCCGCCGGAGGATGATTTTTCTCCTCCGCTTGACCTTTCTTTCTTAGCCCATGTTCCTGTCATGTGAAAAAAGGGGTCGAAGAAGTCGGCGTGGCGTTTGTTGCGCGATGTCTCTGTTCGCTTCATTCGGGTGCACCCTGTACCGGCGGATGACCAACACGCCCTGATGTTTGCGGTGCAGTGATTCGGGGGATATCCTTTGCCTTGGGGGCCCTATTTCGAGGGTAAGTCTGTGGAGTAGACGGGAGAATAAAATGTCCGAGCCGAAGAAGGTTGCTACGATCATCACCGCCGGCATCGCCGTCTCATCGGCCATGGCCGCGCCGGCCATGGCCGATGAGACGGCGGTGACGCCGGACGAGCAGGCGGGCAAGGCGCTGGAGCAGGCGCAGCAGGCCGCGAACGCCACCAACGTGGCCGACGCCAAGCAGGCCGTCTCGGACGCGCAGGACAGTCTGAATCAGGCCCGGCAGGCGCAGGAGACGGCCAAGACCGAAGTAAACAATGCCCAGCAGGGTGTGGACGACGCCTACCAGCAGGCCACGCAGACGGAGCAGCAGGCGCGTGACGACGCCTCCGCCAAGCTGGATCAGGCCGACGCCGCGCTGAAGCAGGCGCAGAGCCAGAATCAGGCCGCGCTGGATGCCGCACAGCAGGCCCAGCGGAACCAGCAGCAGGCGCAGGCCGAGCAGCAGCAGGCGCAGGCCGACAAGACGGCCGCCGACAAGGCCGCATCCGACGCGCAGGCCAAGGCCGATGCGGACGACATGGGCGCTCTGAACGACGCCAAGACCGACGCGCAGAACGGCGTGGACAAGGCGCAAGCGGACAAGACCGCAGCCGACAGGAAGGCGTCCGATGCGAAGGCCGCGGCCGACAAGGCCCAGTCGAAGCTGGATGACGTCAAGCGGGCCTCCGCCGACGCGGACGACCCGGCCAAGGTCGAGCAGGCGAAACAGCGGCTGAAGCAGGCCGACGCGGACCTCAAGACCGCCGACGCCCGGCTGAAGACCGCCAAGACGGACGTGGAGGATGCGAAGGCCGCCAAGACCGAGGCTTCAAAGAAGGCGACGGACGCGCAGGCCAAGGCCGACAAGGCCCAGACGGCCTACGACAAGGCTCAGGCGAACGCCGACAAGGCCGGCAAAGCATACGACGCCGCCCAATCCGACGCGACGAAGACAGAGGCCGATCGTCAGGCCGCCGCGGACGCGAAGGCCAAGGCGGATGCCAAGGCCGACGCCGCCCAGTCGAAGCTGGACAAGGCGAAGCGGTCGGCCGCGGACGCGGACAAGGCCAAGTCGGACGCGCGGGCCGCCTACGACGCCGCCGTCAAGGAGGCCAATGCCAAGAAGGCCGCCGCGGACGCCGCGAAGCTCCAGATCGCCAAGGGCTCGCTCGGCTTCTTCGAGTCGCGCGGCTCGGAGGACGCGGTCAAGGTGCTGACCGACCCGAACACCACGAAGTACCTCTCGTCCATCGAACTGGGCAAGGATGGCGACGCCACCAGCCTGGAGAACATGAAGGCCAGCCTCAAGTACATCCGCGAGTGCAACGACTTGCGCGCCAAGGAGGGCCTGCCTCCGTTGAAGGTGTCCGACGTGCTCATGGCTCAGGCGCAGGCCGACGTCGACTGGTCGGATGACAACCTTGATCACGCCAAGCAATTCAGCATAGGCGAGAACCTCGCATGGGGCTATGACGACCCGTTCGACGGCTGGTACACCGACGAGAAGGCCAGCTACGACAAGCAGAAGGCCGAGGGGGTGGAGCACCCGCAAGGCACCGGCCACTACACCAACATCATTGAGCCCAACTATGACATCACCGGTTTCGCGGTATCCCAGAACGGTGACATGGGTATCACCCATGGCCAGACGTTCAAGGTCAGCTCTTGGATGAGCAACCCTGGCAAGGTTGAGACAGTCGACGACTACGAGGCCGCGTTCGACGCCTACTACGACGGCCTGATGAACGCCGACCAGGCGTACAAGGATGCGCTGGCCCAAGTCGAGGCCGCGAAGGCCGCGCTCGACAAGGCGGACACCGCCGCCACGCAGGCCCGCGCCGCGCTCGACGAGGCCGCCAAGGCCTCCGAGCAGTCGAGGACCGAGCGGACCGAAGCCCAGTCGAGGCTGGCCGACGCGACCTCCAAGGCGCAGGACGCCCAGACCAGGCTCGCCGACGCCACCGCCGCGAAGTCCACGGCCGACAAGGCCGCCACGGACGCCAAGGCCACGCTGGATGCGGCCAAGTCGGATGCCACCGCCGCCAAGACGGCCGAGCAGTCGGCCACCGACCGGCTCGCACAGGCTAGGAAGGACCTCGACCAGGCCCAGACGGCCTACGACAAGGCCGTGGACGCCCAGCAGGCCGCGCAGGACCGTGTGGACGCGCTGACCGACGCGAAGGCCGCGCTTGACAAGGCGCAGGCCGAGTACGACGCCGCCAAGGCCGCCTACGACCAGGCCAAGTCGGACGCGGACGCCAAGACGGACGCACTGAAGGATGCCCAGTCGAAGCTCGACGCCGCTAACAAGGCGCTCGCATCCGCCGAGGCCGACCGGAAGGCCGCCAGCCAAGCCAAGGCGAAGGCCGACGAGGCCGCCGCCAAGCTGGCCGCCGCGAACGCCAAGCTCGCCCAAGCCGACGCCGCGGTCCAGAGGGCCGCCGCGGACGTGGCCTCCACCGCCAGGACGCTCGCGGACGCGCAGGCCGCCCGGAAGGCCGCGAAGGACGCCTACGACGCCGCGGAGAAGGCTTTGGCCGACGCGAAGGCCGACGCCTCCGGCACCGAACCGGTGAAGGCCGCCGAGGCCACGCTGGCCGCCGCCAAGGCGAAGCTGGCCGAAGCCGACGCCGCCGTCAAGGACGCCGAGGCGAAGCTCAAGGACGCGAAGGTCCGTCTGGCCGACCTTGAGAGGCAGGCGGAGTCCGGTTCGTCCTCCACCGGTTCGGCCACGACCGGCAAGGACACCGGTTCGGCCACCGGCTCCACCACGACCGCCGCCGTGTCCACCCCGGCCAGCGCCGACGTGGCGAACAAGGCCGCCGTCAAGGCCAACAAGGCCGCCCAACTGGGACAGACCGGCGTGGACACCGCCGAGGTCATGGTGTTCGCCATGGTCCTCGCCACCGCCGCGGGCGCGACCATGGAGCTGCGCCGCCGCGGACAGGGGCGCCACGACGTCATGGCACGCCACGCGCGCTGACACGCAAGCTATGGATACAACGGGAACGTCCCGAAGTCATTTATCTGACTTCGGGACGTTCCCGTTCGTTCCATGATGGTTTCCCTCAATCTCCTGCAAGGTCGTTTCGTATGCCTCCTTACAGCGGATGCCGACGTTCGGGGTGGTTGAAATGGGGATTGAAAGAATCCCGGCGGAAGGAAGTGACGAAAACCGCGGGGAGCCTTTTCGACATGCCGGGTCGTGAGCACGGTCGGGCATGTTCATGGTCAAATAAACATGTACGGCGTCACCATCAAATCTGAACGGCATGAGCGTTCATATTGGACACGGATGGCGGCCGGAAACGGCATCGGCGGGAGACGAAGCGCCGGTGCCATGCGGTTCCTGATAGATTCCTGAGTGCCAGTAACCACATATGATCCTCGGGAGAAGAGGAATGACGATGCCGGCGCGAGTATCAGTCAACTCGAACGAAAGGCCTGACGCATAACCATATAGCCCGCGAACCGGGCACTGCTCGGATGACGGTGGCCAAGCGCGGTGCACGCGACTTATTCGCCCTTTCCCGCGAAGGGCGAGGGAAGCCGTCGTTGGTCGTGGCCGAGCATGTGCAAAGCCAATGAATGGCTCGAGTCGGATCGATGCGTGCGAGCGACTCGTGGAGGAATGCGTTTTCCGAGAGCAGCTACTTGTCGCTGCGGTGTGGCGTTCGTAACGAACCTGGAGTTCGGGCGGTGGGGAAAGAAATGTTCGGTGACGGGGACATGGCCGCCGCGGTCATCGACCGCATCGTGCATCATGGCAGAACGTCAGGCTCAATAGCGAGCCGAACCACGACGGTTATGTTCTGGTAGGTAATCGAAAAACGGGACTGCTCCGTCCGTTGGGAACGTTGTCCATTTTGAACGCCGATAGTATTCAGATTAACTGGTGACGACAAGTGGATTTAGTTGATGAAAGGCATCGTGGATCAGAGGCCGTCCTCAAAGTCGGGCAGGGACACTGGCTCAACCACGGCCATGGGTTCACCCTGGTCAGCGCAGATGTGATGAATAACGCCGCCGTCAAGGCGAACAAGGCCGCTCGGTTGGGCACTATGGACGTTGACGCCGTCAAGGTCATGGTGTTCGCCATGGTTCTCGCCACTGCCGCGGGCACGACCATGGGTTGCGTCGTTGAGGACAAGGACTCTATGACGGCATGGCATGCGCGTCGACGCGCATGCCATGGAAATCCGCTTGTCTTGCGTTGAGCGTCTGGATGCGCCGTCATGCGTGCCAGGCGGGCAGCAGGTCCAGCCATTCATCCAGGTCGGTGCGGCGGATGCGCATGGTCGTGCTGTCTGCCATGCGGGCGGCAAGTCTTCCGGAGCGTATGTTGGCGCGGATTATTTTGGCGGGGATTCCGGTCAACGCTTCCGCTTCGGTCACGCCAAGCAGTGGACGGTGCTCAATGGGTACGTATGGTTTTTCGTTGTTCATGATGCCGTCTATGCGCGGTGTCTGTGTCGATGCCGGCGTATGGTGCGTCACTTGGGTGATGATGACGGAGTGGGGACGAATCGGGCCACCGTTACTGAAGTCATTGTCTTCTTCGGAAGGAATCCGGTTCGGATTGTTCCGCGGAACGCGGTGACTTCGGTAACGATTGATTAGGCCTGTCAATCGACGGGCTGGAGCACAATGGCTACCGCGCCGCCAAGGCAGGACACGATATGGCAGCCCGTTGTGTTGACGATGTTCTGCGCAAGAACACCCATGAAGATGTCATTCGTCCATGAATCGTGCGGCGGGAGATCGAACGCCGCACACGCTTTGCGTGGGGTGAGCGTTCCAATCACTTTGAAGCGTCCGCCTTTATGGAGGACAATTTCATCATTGTCGTCGATGTTGTCGTTGCTTTGCATGTTGATGTTATCCATGGTCCTTTCATGCGTCCTCGACATGCTGCCGGTGGCCACCTTAATACAGATCCGGGTCACGCCGGTCGACGTCCATGCCTTCGGCTGGTGTGAGCAGTTGGATGGCGTCGAGTCGGCCGTCGCTGATGGAGAGCGACAACGCTCCCGGTTCCGAGTATTCGCCGGACGTGCGTTCCACCCACATGGAGCCGTTCTCCAGGCTCGGGCAGCCGATGATCGTGCGGCCGCGCGATGCTTCGATACGCAGATGGTGGAAGTGTCCATGTAGCACGAGCCGCGCGTCGGTAAACGCGGTCGGCTGTGTTCCGCCTGCCTGCTGCGCGACCCACAATGGGATTTTGTTTTCGTTTTTCGCATAGTGTCCGTGGAACGCGGCGATTTTCAATCCGCTGACGGTGACCTGCACGCCGGTTTCCAATGCGTTCTGCGTGACGATTTCAACGCGTTCCGAAAGTGGACCGGGAATCATGCTGATGGCTTCGCCGATGATGCGGGCCGTCATGATGCCGAAATCGCCGCGGCCGATGCTTTGGCCATTCTTGCGTTCCTCGCCGTGGTTGCTGCGCACGCTCACGACCTTCAAACGCGGCGCAAATGGAGCCAATGCGATAATCGCCTCGAGCAGGAGCCTTGCGCACACCTGCAGCTGCTCGGCCTGCGCTATGTCGTTCGCGGCGAGCTGCGATTGACTGGTGCTGTTCGCGTTGCCTTCGCAGATGTCGCCAAGCTCGAAGACGACGATTTCCTCGGGCCTCAACCGTTCGGCCTGCGCGACCGCCTGCCGTATGATGCTGCGTACCCGAGCCACCAGCTGGCTTGTGCCGCCGCGTGCTTCCGTCGCCTTGCCGGTCTGCAGATCGGCAAGGCACAGGCAGTAGGAGCCTGTGCGCGCCTCTACGCTGACGGATGGTTCGAATCGGGGAATGGGGGAGACGAGCAGTTCGGCGATTGCGCGCATATCGACATCGGGCTCGTGCGCGACCAGCGCGACGCGCTGACGATGTCCGTCGGGCATGGTCATATATCCAGACTGCCGGCCGGCCAGCGACCATCTGTCGGGATTCCATCCGGCGGCGTCGACCAGATCGGTGTCGGACTGAAGTGCCGATTTCGGTTCCTCGCCGTTCGCGTAAGCGTTGGCATTCTGCACGATGCCGCCGCTGGTACGTACTCCGAAACGGCGCATGCAAGAGGCGAGATTGCGTGCGCGCGTTCTGCTGACCGGAATGCCGGCATCGTGTAGTTCATCGAGCCGATCGTTCCATGGGCGGGACGAATCCAGCAGGACGGCGGCTAGATACCGTGGGTTGTCCGAGAGCTTTTCGAGCGTTGACGCGAGCACCATCCTCGGAACGGGACGATGCGAAGGATATTGAAGCATGTCGGTCATCCTTTCTTGGTTTGGTTCCTTGGTCTAAGCTATTTGGCGTTGCTCCAGCGTTTTCATGCGTCCTCACAGCGGCCCGTATCCGTTTTTAGTTGGACTTTATGTTTGTCTTGCTTTCCGATACCACGATGGTTCATGAAAAAGGGCGGTTGTTTTAGCGGTGATGGATACTCGGCTTTGTCCATGGCCGACGGATGCGAGAACATGGACCATCCGCATTGGCCGCTCCGTTGAGGCTAACGGAGTAGGAGCATGGGTCACGCGTGGAAGCAAAAACGAATGCGTATGTCCGATTGGATAATACCGACTGCCATCTGTCATGGGAGGTTCGGTTAGGGATTTTTCCTATGACATGAGGGAACAAGGTCCAGCCTGTTTCCTGAAGTGCAAATCGGCTACTGGATGGGCCTGCGCGGAAACGTAGGCTCCACCGCGTTTTGGGGTATCCGGGACGGTTTTGTTTTCCCCGAATGGGTCAACGTTGTTTTCATCTGGAATCGTCGGCGGCGGGCGCTTGATCTGTCGCATCGGATATGCCGTCGATGTCCTGATCGGATGCTGGCCGTGCCTACACGCCACGGGAACGGAATGCTTGCGGAATGTCTGGAAGGGTCCCCCTGTACTGCTGTGTGGCTTGGGGAAGGTATTGGGGAACTGGGGAACTGGGGAACAGGGGAAGTGTTTACGGACTGTCTGTGGATATTTTCGTCTTTCCTGTTTTCCCAGAAAATGAAATGAATTCCCTGTTCCCCGGATGCTGTTGGATTCCGGTAGGGAGTAAAGGGGAAGTGCCATTGGTACTTCCCCTCTGGTTCCCCGTTCCCGCAAGGGGCATCAGCCTCTGCCTATTCGGAGCGGATGATGCCCCCGCCGTTCAGTTGTGGCATCATACGTCCATGCCGTCGAATGCTCGTTGGTCGGGAACTACCAATTGGTCTGGCGGCAGTTCCAGCACGCCGGCTGCGAGCCGGAACTGCCACTTGCGTCCCTTGTGTCCGCCACCTGGAATAAGGGTCACGTCGATGCCCGCGGATGCCAATACGGGCAGTACGCGGGCCATGGACGCGCTCAACGACCTTGCCGATCCGGGCACGACCCGTTGTGTGCCCGCGTTCCCGCTGGCCAGCAACGTGAACGTAGGACGAAGCTCCGCGTACAGTTCCTCGCCGGTGAAAGTCTTGTCCTTCAGCTTGTCCCAGCGATGGACGATGGCCATGTACACCGGATCGTCGGAGCCCTGCTCATGCTGCTCCATGTCCAACGTGCTTAGCCATGTGCTCTCGCCATTCGTGTTGAAGATCATATCCACGGCGCGCAGCGTCATTTCGTAGTCGCGCAGTCGCGCGCCCAGGCTGTCCGACGGGATTTCGTCGTCATGCTCCATACGAAGCACGCGCTGGCAGGTCCGCCACAGCATCATCCGCAAGGCCGGGGACGATTCGTCCCAGATCCGCCAGAGCTTGGCTTCGGTCATGGACCGTGCGCTCGGCATGAGATCGATGTGGATCATCCTGGAGACGATGTCTTCGGGCAGGCGGCCTATCGAGATGCCGGTCAGGATCGCTTGGCAGTGGAGCCTCCAACTGGCCATCTCGGTCTGCGAATACAGTTTCCTTGTGGTGCTGACGCCGCCCGTGACCATGACGCAAAGAGTGTCAAATACCTTCTTGTCCATCTTGGATGCGTTGCCCAATACGATTTGCATGTGCATGGAGGCGAGCATCTGCAACGTTTCGACGGTCAGGCACGCGGCGCTGATCTCCACGCGATTCGTCTCCGGGTCGGTCAGATCATGCAGCAGCAGACTCGTAGTGCTCTTACCGGATCCCTGCTGGCCTTCAAGCAGTACCAGCGGCGGTTGCGAACTTGGTCCGGCCGGATGGATGAGGCAGTGCACGGCAACCGCGATCAGCTGGGCTGCAGTGTTGTCGTCCTGGCGGATCAGATCGGCGAAGCGCCGGAATTGCGATTTGGGGTCGATGATGGGCAGAGGGTCCGGCATTTCGATCTTTTTCATCGTGGAACCACGTAGCCAGCACACGGAATCGGGCGTCCGTTCCACGGACAGGTTCGTCCGGTCGGCGCTGATGCGCAACGCGTTGCCGTCATCGTCTTTCAGGTCGTACCACACGTCATCGCCGATGCGGCATGCCCGCTGCGACAGGATGAGGGGATTCTTGGAAGCGATCTGCATCGCGTGCTGCAGGGCTGCGATCAAGTTGCGTTGCGTCGGCAACGTGTCCCTGTCCAATCGCGACGCCAATTGGAGCTCGCGATACAGTTCGCTGTTCGTGCTCGGCTCGAGCGGCTTCGCGATGCGGGACTTTTTGTCTACCGCGTAGTACCTGTCTTCGGTCTGCGCGTCGTAGCCGAGGTCGTAATCTTTTTCCAACCGGGCGAGCAATTCGATATCGTTTTCCGGCGGCATGGCATTGTCCTTCATGCCAGAACCTCCTTCCTGAGTGCGGAGACGAGCCTGGCGACGTCATCATCCGTCACGGTCGAAGGCCGTAGTTCGTGCCGCAGCCGTTCGGCGATGCCGGATTCCATCCTCGACCGGCAGGGATCTGGCATATCCGACTGGGGCGGTGGACAGTGGCCGATTGCCCATACGGCGATGGACTTGGCTTCTTGTTCCGCGGTCTCGATGCCGCCGGCACGGTCGCCGGCCACGAGCCGGACGAAACGTGGCATGGCCGACCGGATCAGTTTCATGCCGCCTGTGTGGCCCTTTGCCATGGCGTGCAGCGCGGCAACGGAAAGTTCCACGAACCCGTCATGCCTGCAGGATTGGTGGAGACAGGGGTTGGAAGCCCAGTTATGCGCGAGCCCCCTCATATACGGGCATGGCGTGCGGTCGTCGGTGAGGGACAGCCACTCTTCGGGGTCCGTCGCCATCATGTCATTGTGAACGGCGGAGTGGGATGCGGTCAGCCGCGCGACCCATTTGTTCGGCAGCATTGGCAGTTCCTGCGGGCGTGGTGGTTCGCATGGCCGTCCGTCCGGGCCTGCCATGAAATACCTTTCCCCGCAAGGGTGGACGCTTCCCGGTGCGACGATGTACCGGTTCCCTGGCCAGATCAGGTCCAGTCCGGCTCCCGGCGCGGTCAGATGCGGCACGTTGGGCATGCGGTAGAGCAGATGACGGTATGGCGGGTCGGTATGCCCGTTGGTCCAGGTGGCGGGAAGCGGGCCGAGTTCCCGTTCGAGCGCGGTGAGAACGACGGCGCCGTCCTCCTTGCGTTGATGGCCTGCCGCGGAGTCGACGTCGATCGCCATGACCATCATGTCGCCGGCATCGAGCGTCGGTAGCACGATGCCCACGTTCGCGTTCGGATATAAGGACTGCCATTCGTCAAGGTCGAATCCGCTGACGTGCTTGCGTGCCGTGCCATGGCGGCGGCTGACGAGCGGCCGCTTGCCTTCCAGTGGGATGGTGTCCATCCATCCGAGGGAACGCAGACGATCCGCCAATGCGCGGAAAGTGCCGTTCCCGGTGTGCATAGAGACAGGACAAGGTTCCATGTGAAGACCTCCTTCACTTGTGAATCCAGACCCGCAGGGTGCTGTCCACGCCCCGCGGGCCGTCCTTTGTCGAAAAGGACTGCCCGCGTCTATGCGGACATCTCAAATAGAGATATCGATTGGAAGGACGAATGTTTTCCCGAATGGTTCGTTCGAGCCGCCGCAATCCAGACCCGATGGAAGAATCGGGATGTGTGCTTGAAGACATTGAGGAACAAGGCTCATATAAGCCAACGGGAATTGGGTGAGCTCGTGCACTTGAGTCAAGGGAACATCAGCGACTACGAAAGGGGTTCCAGAAAGATCGAAACCATGCCGGCCGGCAAGTTCGTCGAGATCCTGCGCGCTTTGGGAGGCGTCGATCCGTCCGTGCTGCTGGGACAGAAAGAGCCCGTCGTAAAAACGAATGCCGACGACCGTATCAAGATCGAGGCGGAGGATCGTTTGAAGTACGGTAACGATAACGGGAGCCCCGTTCTTGATACAACCGAAATTCGCGAGAAGGAGCAATACGACAGACGAATCGAGAAATTGGAAAGACGGTTGAAGCACCTGCAGCAACGGTTGGATGACGAGAAGGCGGAGCGTGAGAAATTCATATCCCAGTGCATTTCGTCAAGATCCATTTGACGATGTCCTGACGGGCTTATTTGCATAATCCTGCGATTTGTTTCCCGGGCACATCCTTAGTCGCTTTGGCTGCCGTCGGCGTTCCTGGCGGTTCCCACGTATATTTCTATTGCCGGATGACATTTTAAAAGATGCGAGCACGCGTAAGCTGGATGCACCGTACAGTGAATCTACGGGGAAGGAGGCGATCATGGGCGTTCCGGTCGTGTACACGGATTTCGATGGCGTGTTGAACGCGTTCCCGGACGACAAGGTGCTGCGGCGCGGAGGCGTCGGCCACACCGGTTGGCTGAAGGACGGCGATCCGCGCAAGCCGCTGTACGACGCAGCGCGCGCGTTCCGCCTGGACGGCAACGAGCAGGCGCGCACCCCGGTCGGACGCTTCCGCATCCACTGGTCCACAGAGCTGACGGGCGCCATGTACCACCTCGCGGTGGATGGGCGCGTCGAATTGAACTGGCTGTCCACATGGCAGCCGTACTGCGTGAACACGTTGGATCCGATGCTCGGCTGGGACCCGTCGGTCGTCCATAACACCGTCTGGTACGACCCGGTCACTATGGAACGGCGTCTGACGGGCAAATTGTCGACGGTCCTGTCGCGCGTGCGCGTGGAACGGGAGTCGGACGATCCGTTGCCGATCGTGTGGATCGACGACGAGGAATGCTATAGCGACGCCGTGGAGGAGGTCAGGGCCGAGAATCCCGCGGCGCCGGTGCTGATGGTCCGGCCCGACATGCACATCGGCATCAGCCGCCGACAGTGGGAGATCATCGAACGGTTCGTCGATGACTGGACCGGGTTCCCGCCCGTCACGTTCGACGACGAGGACGACGAGGACGGCGGCCGCGCCGCGCGCAACGGGCATGTCGGACTGTAGGGAGGAACGATGGGAGACGACGGAATCGAATGGGAGTTGGAGGATCTGGACGGCGGCGTCCTGTACGACGTGTTCTACGAGTCCACGACCATGCTCGCCGGCAGGATGCTCGCCCAGCGGCGTCTGGCCGCGGCCCGGGGCGACCGGGACGGGGAGCGTCGGGCGGAGGCGGACCGGCGCGGGCTATTGGCCGCCCGCGACAAGGTGGGTCCGACGGACCGGAGGACCCTGATTGCGGCGAAGCGTTCCAATGACGCGGCCCGCGGGGCCCGCGCGGAGGCCGTCGCCCCATGGCATGCGGTCGGCGGGAGCCTCAAGGTCGACGTGGAGGGCATCTGGCGCGACGACATCCGCCCCGTCGTCGACGCCGCGGAAAGGTCGGATAAGCCGTGCACGGTGTTCGTCGGCGGCCAGCCCGGCGCGGGCAAGACGCGCGCCACGCACCTGGTGCGCGTCTCGGGCCTGCATGACGGACCGCTCCTGCCGGTGAACGGCGACGACCTGCGCCAGTACCATCCCGACTACGACCGTCTGTGCGACGAGGAGCCGCTGGCCATGCCGGAGCGGACCGCGAAGGCGTCGGCCGCGTGGATACGCATGACCATGGAATACGCGGACGAGAACGGGATACCCGCCATCGTGGAGGGCACGTGGAGGAACGCGGCCACGGTGCTCGACGAGGCCGCGAACGCGAAACATGCCGGCCGGTCCACGCACGCGGTCGTGCTGGCCGTGCCGCCGGTCCTGTCGCGGCTGGCGATGCTGGAACGCTACTACCGGGACCGTTCGGCCGGATTGCCGTCGCGTTGGACGCCCGCTTCCGCGCATGACAACGCGGTGGCGAACCTGCCCGCCACGGTCCGCGCCGTCGCCATGTCGCCGCTGGTCGACAGGCTCACCGTGATCGACCGCGACGGAGGCGTCCTGTACGACGGCGCCGACCCGGACATGTTCGCCGGAAGGTGGGAGGACGGGTTTCATAGGCCGTTGTCCGCCGTGGAGACGGCCGACGCGCGCATGCGGCTCGCCAGGATCGGATCGTTGAGAAGAGTGCCGGGCGTCGGCACGGCCCTGTCCGACCCGGTGGTCCTGTCCATCCGCCGGGATCTGGAGGTCTTGGGCTAGAACCGCCACCGGCGGCACACGTCCGCGAACGCGGCCAGTCGTTCGCGTTCGCAGAGCGCCGCGTACGTGGTCGGCATGATGGCCTTCGACCGCTTCTCGGCGCGTGTGTGTTCGGCGTCCAATCCATGCGGCCGTTCCGGCATCGCCGTGCCGTCGCATGCGGCCGACATCACGTCCATGGCCCAGTCGTAGAGGGCCGTCGACGGCGACAGGGACGTGACGCGGGGGAGCGTGGCCATGGCGTCGGTCATGCCCCACCAGTCGAAGGTCTCGGCGGCTTGGGCGAACGCGTACCGCGTCTGCCGGTGGAGGAGATGGTCCGGCGCGTCGGGATCGGGCTCGTACGCCTCGAACAGGCGCTGCAATGTCCCGTCGTCCACGGCCGTCGCGGCGAACCGTTGTGCGGGTGTGGCGTCCGGGCCGAGCCGGTGGGCCAGGGTCAGCTCCTCGGGCACGGGATGGACCTGGGCGGCGGTCAGGTGCTTGCAGAGCAGTCGCGGCGTCTGCAGGTCGTAGGAGGCGCCGTGGTAGTCGATGCTGACGATGATGCCAACACCGTCACAGTCCGCCATCGCGCGATTGAACATTGCGAAAGTCTCCATGCCGGACATTCTAGCTTTGGCCGTCGCGTTCCCGCATTCGCGGAAACATACTATATATATATTGTGTCCGCTGGTGCGTGGAGGTTGAGCTGAAACCCGTAGCCGATTGGCAGAGCGCGCTCGACCATGAATCGCGGGCGTGGGCACTTGCCGCCATGTCATTGTTGTAGGAGCGGTACGGAAGGGAGATGGGCCGATGGGTTACACGCCGGAGCGGTTCATGGCCGACAGCGGCATCACCTGCGACGAGGTCGAGGCTGAGAAACGACGCATGCTGGAGGAGATCCGGCTCCACGAACTCAAGGAGGCACGCATCCGGCGCCATCCCGGTCGGCCGGCACGGGACGGAAGATCGTGAAAGTCCCATGCCGTCCCGCGCCCACGGCCCACAGCCTTGTCGATAGGCCGTGGGCTTTTCCTTCACCTAGCCCTCGATGGCCTTCTCCACGCCGTCGGTGGCGGCGACGAGCCGGTCGAGCTCGACGTGCGTGTAGATCTCGTTCGTCGTGCTGACCCTGCTGTGGCCCATGATGGCGGTGCGGGTCACGTCGTCCAGTCCGAGCCGGTTCAGGATGGTCGCGGTGGTGTGGCGGGCGGAGTGGGGTACGTACTCGTGGCCCAGGCCGACGCGGTCCAGGGCCCGGTACCAGCGCCTGCGCTCCACGCTGCCCGTCAGGGGCAGTCCCTCGTCGTCGTGGAACACGAGCCCGTCGCCGTTCACGCCGTGGCGTTCGATGTAGGCGAGCAGCTGGTCGGCGAGGGCCTCGGGCAATGGTATGGCGCGGCGGCCCTTCTCGGTCTTGGGGCGCGTGCGGTACATGCCGTTGCCGAGCGGCGTGCATTCGACGCCCTTCGGCAGTCCCTCGACCTCGCGTTTCGTCAGGTGCTGGGCCTGCCATTCAACCAGGATGATGAGCCGGTCGCCGTCGCGCCTGAGTTCGTCTTCGGTCAGGCCCAGCCGTTCGCCCTGGCGCATGCCGGTCATGAAGGCCAGCATCCACATGAGCCGCCAGGTGTCGTCGGTCTCCGCGGCGATGAGGTCGGCGGCCTGGTCGGGCGTAAGGGCGGCGCGTTCCTTCAACGCCACGCGGGGCGCGGTGCCCTTGACGGCGGGGTTGCGTTCGATGACGCCCTCCAATACGGCGTCCTCCAGGGCCTTGTGCAGGGTGCGCCACGCGCTGCCCGCGGTGCCGGAGCTTTTGCCCTGCTCCTCCATGACGTAGCGTTCCATGCGACGGAAGTGCGCGGGCTTGAGCTCGTCGAGCCTGACGGCGCCGATGGCGGGCTTGACGTTGCGTTCGATGACGGACGCGTACGTGCCCCACGTGCGGGGCTTGAGGTGGGGTTTGCAGATGTCGTTCAGCCAGTGGTCGCACCATTCGGCCACGGTGGGCGGCTTCGTGTAGCCGAGCCGTCCGACGCGCTGGAGCTCGGCTATCTTTTCGTTGAGCCTGCGCTCCGCCTCGGCCCTGGTGGCGCCGAACGCGGTGGCGCGCCGGCGGTTCCCGGTCGCGGGGTCGGGTGGGAGCTCGCGGAACGCCTTGACGCGTCCGCGCTCCATGGTGAATCCTCCGGAGCCCTGCACGCGCCTGCGTTCGGGCGTGGGGTCCAGCCGTTTCGTCAGCTGGCGTATGATGGTTCTGGTGGATTCGGCGGTGAGCACAATCGGCGGGGTCTGGTTGGTGGAGTCGATGAGCGTCAGCGTGTATCGCGGCATGTTCGTCTTCCGGTTCATGCCCCGTGGCTATGCGCGCACGCGCTGCACCTAATACTGCACCTAGTTGGCAGGTCCATGTCATCGCATGTCACGAAAAAGGGCGGCTGATAATTGCCGCGAAAGACCGCAAAAGCGTTGTCCCGCAACGCTTTTGCGGCTATATTACGCAGTTTCGGCGCGTCAAGCGGAAAACGGTTTCCTCGGCTTCCACATCTGACGGGCATAACCCCTGAGCCCTACTGGCGACTGGGTTTTTACCCTGTCAGTATAGCTCAGGTCTAGTTATGGTCTAGTTGTATTCCGAAAACACGACCCCCGCACGACTCGCAAGAGCCATGCGGGGGTCGTGTCTTTTCCGTTTACCGCGGCCGTTCGGACAGGCCGGCGATCCAGTCGTCCAGGTCGCGCCGCCGGATACGCTCGGTCGACGAATGCACCGGGCGATGAGGTTGTCGTGCTTGATGGCCGTACGCACTGCTTTCCCGGGTGATCCGGCGTTGTCATTTTCTTCCTTACGGATGACGCTTTTTCGCGCATGGTCAGGGACATGACCCCTGACAAAGTAGCGTCGTTCTTTCTTCGGCAACGGTCACATTGTGTCTGCTGATCCCGCAATGCGTCGTTTACGCTCCTATACTCGGCCGTATGTTGTTCCAAGCCGGATCTTTGCTACTCGTCATCATCAGCGTCTACCTGCTCAAACGCATCCATATCTTCTCCGACAAATCCTATAAAGTGGTTCAGGGACTGGTATTCAACCTCACTCTGCCATGCGCCATCATCATGAGCTTCGCCACGAACAAGCATCCGATGAACCTGCTGTGGCTTGTCGTATTCGGCTTATTTGCCTGCCTGATTCCGTTGTTCGTCGTGTATTTCGGATCGCGCGGCGACGAGCCACGCTACCGTGCTTATCAGATGCTCAACGCGTCGGGACTGAACATCGGCGCGTTTTGCCTGCCGGTGGTGCAGACCTTCATGGGGCCAAGCGCCGGCCTGCCGGTCATCATGCTTGATATCGGCAACGCCATCATCGCCACCGCTGCATCCCTGACCATCACCCGTTCGTTGCTGCACTTGGGGAGCCCCGCCAAGAATCTGCCGTTGAGCCTTAAGATCAAGAACATCGCGCACGATTTCTACTCGTCCATCTCGTTTGACTGCTACATGCTTATGCTGGTATTCATGTTTGCCGGGTGGAGCGTCCCACATTGGATCGTCACGCTTATCACGCCGTTCGCCAATGCCAACGCGTTCGCTGCAATGGCCATGATCGGCCTGATGATGGAGATTCCCGACAATCACAAGGACCGTTCGGAACTGGGCAAGGTCATCGCATGGCGTTTCCTGTTCAGCGTCCTCATCGCATTGGCCGCATGGTTCCTGTTGCCGTTGGACGAACGTGTCCGCGAAATCGTGGTCTTGGCCGCATTCGCCCCGGTGACGATTTTCTCTACGAAATTCACCGACTCGCTGACGGGCAATGCCAAGCTTGCCGGCTTCTCATTGACCGTTACCGCGGTCATCGGATTGACGATCATGACGATCTTGCACGCCGTCCTGCCGGTCGCCTGACGGTTTGGAGACCGACGGAATCACTCCTCCTCGGCGACCACGTATATCGGACGGTCCTTGGACTCTATATACGTCTTCGCCAGATATTCGCCAAGCACGCCGAGGGAGAACAGCTGCAATCCGCCCATGAGCAGTATGACGCAGATCATGCTGGGCCATCCCGCAACCGGATCTCCGAACATCATCGCCCTGACCACGACGAACACGATTCCCGCGAACGCCAGGAGGCAGAACAGCAGCCCAATGATCGACGAGAAGACAAGCGGGACTATGGAGAAGCCGACGATACCCTCAATCGAGTATTTGAGCAGCGAGAGGAAATTCCATTTGCTTTTTCCCGCGGCACGTTCGACGTTCTCATATGAGATCCAATGGGTTTTGAACCCGACCTAGGAGAAAATGCCTTTGGAAAAGCGGTTGACTTCCTTGAGTGAGAGAACCGCATCCACGAATCGTCTCGTCATGCAGCGAAAGTCGCGCGCCCCATCGACGATCTCCGTTTCCGACATTCTGTTGATGATCCGGTAGAACATGCGCGCGAAAAAACTGCGGACGATCGGTTCGCCACGGCGCGTCTCACGACGTGTGGCGACGCAATCGTAGTCCGCGTGCCCGTCGAGGAACTCGATCATCTGGGGGAGCAGGGACGGCGGATCCTGCAGGTCGGCGTCAAGCGTGGCCACGAAATCGCCATTGGCCGCGCGCAATCCCGCGTATAAGGCGGATTCCTTGCCGAAGTTCCTTGAAAAGGAAACATAGTGCACCTGCTTGTCCTGCGCGCGCAGCTTTTTCAGAATATCCAAGGTGGAGTCGGTGGAACCGTCGTCAACGAACACGTATTCGACCTGGACTCGCGGCCGTTGACGGAGTTCGTTGGCCGCTTTCCGCGTTTCCCTGTAGAACAGCGGAATCGATTCCTCCTCGTTGTAGCATGGCACGACGATGCTCAATACGCGTTCGTGCGCCGCATCGCCCGGAATCTCCTGTTCATACATATCCGCGCCTCCTTGCTTCCATGCTTCGCAATCCCGTTACGCCGTCCATGGTACGGGCGTGTTCGTACACATCATCGCTGCGGGCCGGAAGGCGCATATGAGATGCGGTCACCGCTGGCCGTGCGCGTCGATGATCCGTTCGATTTGGTCCAGATCAGATGCGAAATAGATGCCATGCTGCCGTTCCACGGTGGAGAAGCCCACGTCGATCATCCGCTGCAGAAACGCTTTCATATCGTCGTAGAATCCGTTGAGATTGTAGAAGATGCACGGCTGGGACAGTTGGTCCAGGCAGATCTTCGACACCACTTCGCTGACTTCCTCCAACGTTCCCGTACCGCCGGGGAAGGCGATGAACACGTCGCCCAGCTCGATCATGCGCGTGCGGCGTTCTGTGATATTCGGCACGATGGCCAGTTCGGTCAGGCCTTTATGCGCCACGCCTTGGTCGGCGAACATCTGCGCCTCGATGCCGGTCACCTCACCGCCGTGCGCCAGCACCGTATCGGCTATCACAGCCATCAGGCCCTCATCCGAGCCGCCATACACGAGACGGTTGCCATTGCCGGCGATCCATGCGCCCAATTCCTCGACGGCCTTCCTGTACGACGGGTCGTTGCCCTCATGGGCTCCCAGATATACGGTGATGTTCATTTATCGCCTTTCCAACGTGATTGCCTTGTTCGATCCGTTGACTGTCGTGCCGACGATTCGGTAATGCCTGGTTTCGGGGATCTTCTCGCCGCCACGGACAAGATAGGTCACTCTTTCGGTGTCCAGGTCATCGATATGACGTATTTGCGCGGGACTGCCGTGCAGCGGCGCGTAACCGCCGCGCGTGCTCACCTCGCCGTCCTTCAGAAAATGGTAGTTGCCGCATGAGCGGAAATAGTATAGGGATTCAATATAGTCGAATTCGCTGGATGTCACCACCGCGTTATCCGCGTCGCAGGCCACGGTGTGTGCCGTCCGCGCGGTTTGCGGCGTGGTCTGCTGTTCGTAGATGTAGTTTCCTTGGAACGCGAAGCCGATGGAACCGCCTGCGAGCACCGCGATCGACAGCAGCCATGCGCTCCAACGACGCAGGAAGCGGGTGGCTTTGCCGCAAAAGTCCCCGGCACCGGTCTCCCGCGTGCCAAGGACGATGCGCGAGCACAGCAATCCCAGGAACATATAGCTGAACGGGGCGAATGGGCACACGTAGCGGATGGTGAAGAATCCATAAGGTGCGGTAAACGGTTCGCGGACTGCCGCGAAAACCAGCAGCAGCGACAATGGGACGAACGCGAAAAACGCCAGATGCCGTGCCGCGCGTCCGCTGTCGGCGCGATCTTCGGCGGCCGCCACTGACCCGGCAGCTGACGGTTCCATGCCGGACCGGACCGTGGACCCGGCCGTATCGCGCAAACGCGACGATCCTGCGATCAACACCGCCAACATTGCCAGAAGCGCCACAGTCATCCCCGAAGTCAAGCGTTTGGCATCGAAGCCGGTCGTGAGAATGGAAAACACCGAAGTGAGTTCACTCAGATTCATGGTCTCCTTCAACGGGGGCAAAGTCGAGGAGGCGAACTGGCCGACCGCGGAAGGAATCCATGGAATGTACAGCGCCACGGCGAGCGCGTAGGGAATCAGCATGCGTGGGAAACGACGCGCATGGCCATGACGGCGTAACGCGACGTACAGCCATAACACGTGTGTCATCCACACGAATGCCATCATGTATTGCGAGTACATGCCCAACGCCACCACTATGGCGTAGGCGATCCACCATCGTCGATCGGCAATCCTGCGAAGGGCCGTCGAACCTCGTCCCGACCGACGCCGATCCGGACGCATCCCATCCTCGCGCATCGCGCGCAGCAGCAGATACGTGCCCAGCACGGACAGGAACGGGATCAACGAATACATGCGAATCTCATACCCGTACCGAAGCATCAGCGGCGCGAACATCACAAACGGCGAAGCCAACAGGGCATGGCGCTCGCAGGCCATGAAACGGAGCAGAACCATCGACATCAGAACAGTCAACCCGCAGAACACTCAGCTCATCGCACGCAATGCCATGACATCCGAGCCGAACACCGAAAATCCACATGCGCAGCAGCAGATAATAGAGCGGCGGATGCACGTCGACCTTCAGCAGATCCATCATTCGGGCGAATGGCTGGCTCTCCACAATGAGCGTATACCCCTCGTCGAACCAGATGGAACGGCCGACGCCCAGCGCGAACGACCCGCAGGCTGCGGCGATCGCGCATACCGCCGTGACACAGGCAAAACGATGCTTCGAAACGGATTGTCCTATCGACATGGTGTGGTTTCCCTTTTCATTGTCCAAACATATGGTGGAACGTCGGTCCTTGAGAATGCCATGGCCATGGTCGGAATCGGCGTATCCCATCATTCCCATGCCGCATGGCGTATGCGGCATGTCAGCGCATCACCAGACCGCCGTCGACATGCAGGGTCTGTCCCGTGATGAACGCGGCATCGTCTCCCGCGAGCATGGCCACGGCGCCGGCGATGTCCTCGGCGGTGGCGAGCCTTCCAAGCGGCGTGGAGGCGATGATGCGCTCGCGCATGTCCTCGGTGGTGGCCCGACTCGAATCGGTGCCCACGGTCAGTCCGGCCGCGATGGCGTTCACGGTCACGCCCCAAGCGCCCGCCTCCTGCGCCAAGGACCGGGTGAAGCCCACCAACGCGCCTTTGGCCGCGGTGTAATCGTGATAAGGCACGATGGGGGAGTCGACGAGGTTGCTGGATATGTTGATGATGCGTCCGCCGGCCTGACGTCGCATCTGCGGCAGCACGGCCTCGCAGGTGTTGTACGCGCCTTTGAGACAGCCTTCGAGCTGCGCCGCGTAATCGGACCATCCGATCGAGCCGAAGGTTTTGCGGTTGCGCGGATCGAACGAGTAATGCGCGAACGCGTTGTTGACGAGAATGTCGAGACCGCCGAACGTGGTGACCGTGGTGGACACCATGCCGCGCACCTGCTCGGCGTCGGTGACATCCGCCTTGCATGTGATCACGCGACCGGCCGCATCGCAATCGTCCATGATCCGTTGCGCGCACTGCCGGGCACGCTCGTCGTTGCTGACATAATCGATGACCACGCACGCTCCCGCACGCGTCAGACGGCGTGCGATCGCCGCTCCGATGCCACGGCTTGCGCCAGTGACCACCGCCACACGTCCGGCAAGCGGCGCGTTTTCAGACTGCTGCATAATGAGGATTTCCTTTCGATTCGGAAAAACGTTTCGTAAGAATTCGCGCGATCATTCGACGTCCATGTCGAAGCCGTCGCAATACGTGTCGGTATTGCGTTCGATATCGACGGCATGCACCAGATCAAGCAGATTGAAGCCGCCGTCGTGATGCCAGCCGGATTTCGCGCGATTCATCTCGCCTACCGGGCAGATGCGGTCGATGCCGGTCTCGCCGACGCGTTGCGCCACGTCGAACAGCCGGTCCGGAGCGAGCGCCACACCGCAGGTCTGCAACCATTGCGCGTAAGGGCGCAGCGTGGGCAGCGCGTCCTCGACATGGTCCACCGCCACGATGTTGACGGTGCGGTTCAGTGGTGTGGACAGCGAGTCGGCCATGCCGATGGACGGATAGTACAGCACCGTCCAGTCGGTGCCCGAACGCGACTGCACCACGAACGGGTCGTCGGACGGCGCATCATCCGCGTTGCCGGCCGCGGCGGCCATCGGGCCGGCGCCCAGCATCAGCGCTTTCATCTGCGCGGTGGAACGCAACCGCTGAATCGCCATGGACTCCTCTTCGGACGGTGTGGAACGGGGATATTTGCGCTGCTGCCCGTCCAATTCGCTGGCAAGCAGTTCGGCGACCTGCGCCGGAGACATCGCGCCGCCACGTTCCACGAACATGGTTTGCGGCGCCAGACAGCTTTGCTGGTCGTATGTGGCCACGTCGATCGCCATACGATGCACGGTGCCGGCATACAGATCGGCGCGAAGCGCCTCGCGGCCGATCAGCGAGAAGCCGATTTTCGCGCCGTAGCTGAGGAAAGGCTTTCCGGCACGCACGCGCGGGCGAATCGCCTCGGTGGTGTGCGACGAACCGTACGCGACCACCGCATCCGCCTCGCCAATCGCGGCATCCTCCAAATCCACGGTGCCGCCACGCCAAGGCACAATCGCCAAAGTGTCCGCCATATCGGGGTCGACGCTTGCCAGGGAACGGGCGAACAGCACCGGCATCAGCGGCTCGTCGAACGACGATTTGCCGAGAATCGCGCTTTTCGTCAGCAGACCCATCGTCATGCTCCACACTGGAATGCCCGGCACATTGCTGGAAAACACGTGGAACGACAATTCCGGACCGTACAGCCGCGTGTATCCGCCCGAACGGTTCGGGCGATACTCGTCAAGCATCTGCGGGCAATTCAACTCGTCATCCACGAAACGCAGCAGCTCACGCCGACGGAACATGCGCATGTACCGCTTCAATTCGATACGCACCATGGACGCGTCATAGCCGGTGACCGCGGGAATGAGCCGCTCCGCAAGCCGACGTTCCGGATATTCCGGATCCGTCCACAATTCTACGGCGCGCGCGATCACGTCGACGATCCCGTCCGTGGAATACCGCGCCAGTTTCTCGGCGCGATGCCGCCGCACCGACGCCGCCAGCGCATGCACGGCATCGGCGTCGAGACGGGGGAAACGCAACGTCGCCGTGCCGCCATCGGACGCCGTGACGTTGCGTGTGTCGAAATCATGGAACTCGAAATCCCGCGGCGCGTGGAAAATGTCGACGTCGCTCATGCGTTGGCCGCCATCACCTCGTCGACGGTGATCGAACAGCCACGCGCCTCGGCGCCCTTCGCACGACCGTTCAGCACATAGCCATGTTCGGTGCGCACACCCAGATCCTCCGTCAGAATAGCCAGGCACGAATTCCAATTCGCCAGATCGTAATGCGCGATCACACCCTGCTCGCCATCGGCGACCGGCGTAAGCGAAGCCGGATCGAGGAACACCGAACGCACCCACGACGGCGTGGCTTTGAGATAATTCGACGAACCATCCGTGTAATAGGACAGGATGTTCTGATCGTAGATCTGCGAACTCAACTCCGTCATGCCATACATGTTCACGCAATGCGAGCGCTTCACGCCGAACACTCGTTCGAACGCCGCATACAGGTCGTCGACCGTCATGTCGGTGCGCGTGCTTTTGAAACCGCCCGTATCGAACACGCGGGAATCGGCGGCCAGAGCGTAGGTCTTGCCCTGCTTGTCCAGATAATCCAGCAGATACAGGTAGGCGGAGGAGGCGCCCATAAGCATCACCGGTTCGCCGTCGGCCGCGGCCTCGTCGAGGAAGCGCTCGACGCCCGTGAAATCAAGGCCATCCTCATGGAAGAAGAAGCCGCTGCCTTCGGCGCCGCACTGCTCCACGGCGCGGGTCAGATATCGGGACAGCGACGAATGCTCGTTCATGTCCCATGCGGGGGAGAGGACCGCGATGCGGATGCGCTCGCGGTCGGGCATGATGAAATGCCTGAACGGCACGATCATCGACTCGTCCCACACCTGCAGGTCGGGGTGGAAGTTGCGCCCGCGTTGACCGGGATGCGTGGTACCGCTGGTGGTGAACACCGCTTCGCAATCCTGTTCGGGCACGGAGGTGAGCGTCAGCATTTTGAAGCCGTCCACCGGCATGGGGGGAATCTGCATCCAGTTGGCGAGCGTCTGCGGCGTCACGCGTTTGGACATGCAGTAGGCGCGGTATGGGAGGTTGCGCTCGAATTGAAAGGCGAAGATATGCTTCGCCAGCGTGTCAAACGCCTCATCGGGCGCCTTGCCGCAGCCGTATTGTGCGATGAAGTCGAGCACCTCCCGTTTGATGGTTTCCTTCGTCTCGTCGATGTTCGTGGATTCCTGCGATTGCCCCATGCTCATGCCATGTCCTTTCCGTCGTATGGTTGTCGGATTATTCGGATGCTTTCGATTATTCCGCTTGTTTCGTCCGCTCGTCTGCGTGTCGTGCGATAAAGTTCGGCAGGTCGATGATGAGGGCCTTGAGAATCACGACGCTGAACGCGCCGACCAGAATCGAATTCGAGAAGAACACGTGCGCTCCTCCTTCAAGACCGCTCAACGCGTTCGGCAGGGCGATGCCAAGCAGCAGGGAAAGGCCGATCACCACTTGGGTGCGGTCGTCGCTTTCCACCTTGCGCAGCGTGTTGAAGCCGGTGCTGATGAGGCTTGCGGCGGCCGGCAGGAAGATGCCGCCGATCACGGGGGATGGGATGAGCGACAGCACTGCGCCCGCCTTCGGAATGAAACCAAGCACCACGAACACCACGCCGGCAATGATCACCGGCACGCGGGTGCGGGTCTTGCCTTCGTCGGTGACTTTGAGCAGCGCCACGTTCTGCGGATACGCGGTGGTGGTGAAACCACCGATCAGCGAGGAGATCGCCGAACCGGCGGCCTCTCCGGCAAGACCGTAACGCACCTGGCGGTCCTGGAGCTTCGTGCCTTGGATCTCCGTGGCCGCCTGATACACGCCGAGGGCTTCCATGATGGCCACCAGATAGGCGATGAAGAACGGTACGAAAATCGCCGCGTTGAAATCGAAACCGCCATACGGCATGAACTTGGGCAGGCCGAGCCACGGCTTGGAGGCCACCGCGGAGAAGTCGGCCATGCCGAACGCCAGAGACAGCGCGGTGCCCACGACCAGTGCGATCAGATACGACAGCGCCTTCACCATGCCCTTGCCGAACTGGGAAAGCACCACCACCAGCACGCAGGTGATGATGGAGACGGCCAGCGTCTTCGGATCGGCGAAGCCCTTGTCTCCCGGCGCGCCGCCAAGGAACTCGCTCAATGTGAATCCCGACAGGGAGACGCCGACGAGGAAGATGATCACGCCCGATACGATCGGGGCGAACAGGAACCGCAGCTTCTCGATCACACGCGTCAGGCACAGCACCAGGAAAATCAGCGAGCTGATGAAGATGGACGTGCCGGCCGCGGCAAGTGATCCGGCGGTGCCGGCGGCGATCATCAGCGCGTCGAACGCCGCGGAAGGACCCTGAACGATGGGCAGGCGCACCAGTTTCGTGGCCTGGATAAGCGTGACCAGGCCGGAGACGATGAAAATGGCGTTCACCATGTTCGACGACAATGCCAACGGCAGACCGATGGCGCCCGCCACGAACACCGGATCAAGCCACACGTTTGATACGAGCACATGCTGCAATCCCAGCAGGGCGTTCTTCGGCGTGACCTTCTTTTCGGCTGACGAACCGGCTTCCGCCACGCTCGTTTCGGTTTTCTTTCTGGTTGCGGCATCGCCGTGCGGCTGCGTCTGCGTCGATGGCTTTTCGTTGGCCATGGTGTCCCTTCTCGACTTCCATTGGGTATGTGCACAAGCCGAAATACAACGGAGATCGTCTCTACGGGACGCGACGCGTTTTGCCGGTACTGTTCCTACGCAAGCATTACCTTGATCAGGTCAAGGGTCCGGGCGGTCGCCCGTCTCAGCCGTATTCGGCACCCCCTGTACTTCGACGCGCCCAATCATAACGCCACCGTCCAACCGAAACAGGAAAAAATACGGCATGCGTGTCCGTTGCATGGGGACGCATGCCGTATTTCTTTTCGAGAAGCTGCCGACGCTTATCTGCGACGCCTGGTGGGAGCCAGCTCGAACACCTCGTCGGACGTCTTCGCCACTTCCGGACTGTGCGTGACGATGATGACGCAACGATGCCCATCGTGCGCCAACGTTCGGAAAATACCCATGATGTCGTCCTGGGTGGCCAGGTCGAGATTGCCGGTCGGCTCGTCAGCGACGATGATGGAAGGACCATAGCTTAACGCGCGGGCGATCGCCACACGCTGCTGTTCGCCGCCGGACAGGTGCAGAATCCGCTCGTTCGCGTATTCCTTCGGCAGATGCACCTGTTTGAGCAATTCTTCGACGATTGCTTTCTTCGGCTTGTCGAACGATTTGCCGGACGCGTCCATCGACAGGATGATGTTCTCCGCCACCGTAAGGTTCGACAGCAGGTTGAAGCTTTGGAAGATCACGCCGATGTCATGGCTGCGAAAACGGTATCGGTCTCGTTCCGACAGGTCGGTGCCGTCGACCAGCACCATCCCTTCCGTGGGATTCGCCAGTCCCGAGATCAGTGATAGCAGCGTGGTTTTGCCTGCTCCGGACGGTCCGGTGATGGCATGCACTTTGCCGGCTTGGAAATCGTGGCTGATGTTTTTCAGCACGCGTTTGCCGCCTTTGGTGTAGGCATAACTGACGTTATCCAGCTGCAGCGTAGGCGGGTCGGTCTGCTGCGATTGTGCGCCGTTGGTCTCGACGGCTTCTTTTGCGATTGCCGCATTGGCGGTATTCGCGGAATTCGTTGTCATGGGAGGTCCTTTCCAGGAAAAACGTGCGATTGGATTGTCAGGAACGGTCGGCGAGCGATTTGGAGATGATGGCATCGCCATCACTGCTCGCGTCATAGCCGAACACCTTGCCCTTCACCATCGTGAAGCTGCCATTGGAGGCGTTGGCGACGGCCTCGTCGCTGGAGAAGCCGATTAGGGAGAAATCGCCGCTGACCATGCCCGCGCCGTCTTTGCTGCCCGCGACGTCGCCCATTTGTCCGTCGGGGCCACCGGACTGTTCATCCTGACGGGTGCCGTTATCCGTACCGGCGGTATCAGACGAATCCTTCATATTGGACGAGCCGGACGAGCTGGAGGAATCCGAACCGGACGAATCGGTGACCGGCTGGAAATCGTCGGTCGCCGCCAACCCCGTGGTCTCCATATAATAGTGGATTTCACCGCGGATGAAGCCTTCGCGTACTTCTGATAGTCGGCAAGCGAAAACTGCTTGTCGGCCAAAGCGGAACGCATGGCGTCGAAGTCAGGTTTGGCGGAAGCATCGGACGAATCGGAATCCGACTTGGACTGCTCGCGCGATTCGGAAATGAGTTTGCCGCGATCAAGGCTGATCTGCGCGGTGACGGTGGTGTTATCTAATCCGCTGCTTCTTGCGGTGGCGGCCGCCTGCCGGATGGATAGGCCGATTGTGGCGGCAGCGGCGATGATGGTCACGATGACGATGATGAGCATATTGCGTCCCTTGTTGCGGGTGACGCTTTTCCATGCGTTTTTGACGACGAACATGGCTGTTTCCTTATGTGTTTCGATAGATATGAGCGATTGATGGTTCCGCGCCGCTCGCGATCGGCGTTTATGCTGATGGTAAAAGTTGTATCTGGCATACAACAGAAAGACGCTTTGTTCGCGCTGGGATGTGGCTGGATGTTTTCTGGACGCCTCGAAACATGACATGGCCGCGTCGCCAACCGCTTCGAAGGTGTTAGGCTAACGCGTATGCCTATGAAATCCGAAGTCATTGCAAACCCAAGGGCCGAACGCGTCCGCAGGGTCTCCGAACTTGCCGACAGGAAAGGCCGCAAGCGGTCCGGCAGGTTCATGGTGGAAGGACCGCAGTCGGTACGTGAACTGCTCTCCTGGCATCCCGACATCGTCGAGGATCTGTATGTGGAGGTCGTCTCTGCCGAGCCGGACGCGGCTTTCATCACGCCTACCGTGGCGCAGATGGCCGGCAAGGCCATGCAGACCGGTGCTTACGTGCATAAGGTGACGCATGCCGTCATGCAGCACATGAGCTCCGACGCGCAGGGAGTGCTCGCCGTCGCCGACATGCGCGCTTTCCTCGATTCCGCCGTCATTGATGGCGATTCCGACGAACGCACGATGGTCGCCGCGTTCTGGCAGGTGCGCGATCCGGGCAACGCCGGCACCGTGATTCGTTCCGCGGATGCGGCCGGTTGCGCGGGCGTGGTGCTGGTGGACGACTGCGTGGACATCTTCAACCCGAAGGTGATTCGTTCCACTGCCGGCTCGCTGTTCCATCTGCCGGTCGTCTCCATGGGCACGGACGAGTATTTCGATTGGTGTGCGGAACGTGGACTCGCCGTGTACGCCGCCGACGTGTATGGTACCGACGCACGGCCGCCGGAACCGCTTACGGACGTGCTTGCCGTGCCGCAATCACTTGCGCAAGCCAAGACGGTGCTGTTCGGCAACGAGGCGCGCGGGCTGACCCAGGATGTGTTGGAACGCGTCGACAGAATCGTGTCGATTCCCATCTACGGCAAGGCGGAATCGCTCAATCTCGGCACCAGCGCGGCGGTGATGCTGCTGAGCTTGGCTATGTCGAGTCATGTTGAAAGAATGTGAAGTCGTAAAAACGTTGGAATTGCGCGTTTTATGCGTAAAACAAACGGTTGATAAGAAAGGTATCTCGTGGCAGAGGGTGCGGTATTCGACGCCCAAGCGGTAACCGATGCGGTTGCCGAGGGCATCGCGAAAATCGAAAACGCCTCCACAATGGAGGAATTGAAAGCCATCAAGACGCAGTACGCCGGAGCGGAATCCGCGATGACGCAGGCCAGCAAGGCCATCGGCGCGTTGCCGAAGGACCAGAAGAAAGACGCCGGTAAGCTCATGGGCAAGCTTCGCGCCGACTTCGGTCGTGCGTTCGGCACCAAGGAAAAGCAAGTCAAGGCCGAAGAAGAGGCCCGCGAGCTTGCTGCCGAAACCGTGGATATGACCTTGCCGGTCAACCGCAAGCCGCTTGGCGCCCGCCATCCGCTGCCGAAGCTGATGGAGGATGTCGAGGACTTCTTTATCTCCATGGGCTGGCAGATTTCCGACGGTCCGGAAGTGGAAACCGAATGGTATGATTTCGACGCGCTGAACTTCGGTCCGGACCATCCGGCCCGCCAGATGCAGGACACCTTCTACGTCAAGGGCAATCAGGCCAAGGACGCCGCGGGCTTCGTCGGCTCCAACATGGTGCTGCGCACCCAGACTTCGTCCGATCAGGTCCGTGGACTCATCACCCGTGGCGTGCCGCTGTACATCGCCTGCCCGGGCCGTGTGTTCCGTACCGACGAACTTGACGCCACCCACACCCCGGTGTTCCATCAGGTGGAGGCCCTCGCCGTGGACAAGCATCTGACCATGGCCGATTTGAAGGGCGTGCTCGACAAGCTTGCCGTGGCCATGTTCGGCCCGGAAGCCAAAACCCGTCTGCGTCCGAGCTACTTCCCGTTCACCGAGCCGAGTGCCGAGCTCGACCTGTGGTTCCCCGATAAGAAGGGCGGCGCCGGTTGGCTTGAATGGGGCGGCTGCGGCATGGTCAACCCGAACGTGCTGAAGTCTGCGGGCCTCGATCCTGAGGTCTACACCGGCTTCGCCTTCGGCGTCGGCGTGGAACGTACCCTGCTGCTGCGCCACGACATCAACGACATGCACGACCTGGTGGAAGGCGACGTGCGATTCAGCGAACAGTTTGTGATGGGGGAGTGATTGACCCATGCCAATGGTTGACATTGATTGGCTCAAGGACCATGTCGAGGTTCCGGAAGGCCTTACGTATGAACAGCTTGCCAAGGATCTGGTGAAGGTCGGCCTCGAAGAGGAAGAGATCCACACCTCCCAGGTCACCGGCCCGATTGTCGTCGGCTATGTGGTCGACGCCACTCCGGAACCGCAGAAGAACGGCAAGATCATCAACTGGTGTCATGTGGACGTCGGCGACGAATACAACGAGACCGATGAAAACGGCAACAAGGTGCCACGCGGTATCATCTGTGGAGCTCCGAACATGGCAGCCGGCGAGAAGGTTGTCGTGACCCTGCCGGGCGCCGTGCTGCCAGGCGATTTCAAGATCGAACCGCGCAAGACCTACGGCCACATCTCCAACGGCATGTGCGCCTCCGAGCGCGAGCTTGGTCTGGGTGATAACCACGACGGCATCATCCTGCTACGCAAGTACGGCTTCACCCCGGAGGAATACGAAAAGCTCCAGCCGGGCGATGACGCCATGCATCTGCTGCACCTGGACCAGCCGCTGCTGGAAATCAACATCACCCCGGATCGCGGCTACGCGTTCTCCTACCGTGGCGTGGCCCGCGAATACCACCATTCCACTGGCGCCGTCTACACTGATCCGGCAACCGCCCTCGGCAAGAAGGCGCCCGTCACTCAGGGTCTGCCGGAAGGTGTCAAGAGCGACATCGAAGTGATTGTCGACGACAAGAATCCGATTCACGGTGTGGTCGGCTGCGATCGCTACTACGCGCGCGCCGTGCGTGGTTTCGACCCGGCAAGCCACACGCCGAACTGGATGCGCCGCCGCCTAATCCGCGCAGGCATGCGCTCCATCTCTTTGGCGGTGGACGTCACCAATTACGTGATGCTTGATCTTGGCCAGCCGATGCATGCCTACGATCTGGACAAGATTGAAGGACCGATCGTCGTGCGCCGCGCCAACGAAGGTGAGAAGCTCACCACATTGGACGGCAAGGATCATGACCTGAGCGTCGAAGACCTGCTGATCACCGACTCGCCGAACGGCGAGCGTGGCTCTCGTGTGCTTGGCATCGCCGGCGTGATGGGCGGCCTGTATGGCGAGGTCACTGCTGAAACTAAGAACATCCTGCTGGAATCCGCTCATTTCGACCAAGTATCGATCGCGCGTTCCGCACGTCGTCACAAGATTCCGTCCGAAGCGTCCCGTCGTTTCGAGCGTGGCGTGGATGATCAGCTGCAGCCGGCTGCCGCCCAGATGGCCGCCGAGCTTCTGGTCAAGTACGGCAACGGCGAGCCGAGCGAGCATCCGACTGATTACAACACCGTCTGCAATCGTCGTCCGATTCTGTTCAAGGCGTCCGAAGTGGCCCGCGTGGCGGGACTGGACACTGACGTGAACACCATCAGCGACATTCTCACCGATATCGGCTGCACTGTGGCCGGCGGTGGCAACGGTGAGTTCTCCGTGACTCCGCCGAGCTGGCGTCCGGACCTCAACGAACCGTGCGATCTGGTGGAGGAAGTGGCCCGTCTGGTCGGCTACGATGAGATTCCGGTCACCGTGCCGCCGGCACCGGTCGAAGGCAAGGTCGGACTGACCGCCGAACAGCTGCGCAAGCGCCAGGTGGCCGACGAACTCGCCGAATACGGCATGGTGGAGACCCTGAGCTATCCGTTCGTGGGCGACGAAGACTACAAGAACTTCGCACTTGACGCCGACGCCACTAAGAAGGTCAGCGTCGAAATTGCCAACCCACTGGCCGGCGATCGCCCGTTCCTGCGTCGCGACATCATCCCGACCCTCGCGCAGACCGTGCAGCGTAACCTGCGCCGTGGCGTGGAAAACGTGTCGCTGTACGAAATCGGACACGTCTACCTGTGGGATCCGAACGCTCCGGCCATTCCGGCATTGCCGGGTGCCGTCAAGCCGACCGACGAGCAGTTGGCCGCGCTTGACGCAGGTCTGCCGGACCAGCCGATGCACGTCGCCGGCATTCTGACCGGCAACGCCGTCGACTCCGGCTGGATGGGCGATCGCCGCGCCGTGGACTGGTCCGACGCAGTCGAAGCCGTGCAGCGTATTTCCGACCGCATCGGCGCAAAGCTCACGTTAGACCAGCCGAAGGCTGAGGACGTACCCGCGCAGTGGCATCCGGGCCGTGCGGCACGTGTGATGGCAGGTGACACGTTCGTCGGCATGGTCGGCGAGCTTCACCCGCATGTCAACGAAGCGTTGGGCTTCCCGGCCCATTCCGCCGCGTTCGAACTGAACCTGACCGCGCTGTTCGCCACCTTGAGCGGCAAGCCGGTGCAGGCCAAGCCGATTTCCACCTTCCCGCCGGTCAAGCAGGATCTGGCCTTCACTGTGTCGACGGACGTCACCGCCGCCGAACTCGAGAAGACCATCGTCGAAGCCGCCGGCAACAGCTTGGAGAGCATCGACCTGTTCGACGTGTACACCGGCGACCAGCTGGGTGAGGGATTGAAGTCCCTCGCATACGCCGTCACGTTCCGCGCTGAGGACAAGACGCTGACCTCCGAGGACAGCGAAGCCATTCGCAAGCGCATCGTGGATGCGGCCGCGAAGCTGGGCGCGCAACTGCGTGCCTGACACGTCAAGTCCATCGAAGTAACCAAAAAGATAAAGAGGACGACATGAACGAACCGGAGCAGAACCAGCCGATCAACCCCGACGAAGGGCAGGAGGCGGCCGGGGCTGCTCCGGTTTCGTCGTCTTCGCCGTCGGACCAGTCGGCACAGCCGGAATTCGGACAGTACAACCAGCCTGAATATGGCGCGATGTCCAACCAGTATCCGGCGAACTACAATCCATACATGTATGGGGCTCCCGACCAGCCCAAGCCGGCGGACGATGCACAACAAACGGCGCAGCGGCCGCAGACGAATCCGTATATGCAGAACGGGTATCCGGCGAATCCATATGATGCATCGGGACGGCAGCAATCAGGCCAGCCCAATGGCTATCAGTATGGACCAAATCAATACGGGCCAAACCAGTATGGGCCGAATCCATACCAACAGCCCGGCATATATCCCATCAACCCGAATGATCCCAGCCAGAACCCCCTGTACGGCCATTGGGATAGCTATGCGATCATCTCGTTCGTGTTCGCACTATTCCTGCCGGTACCGGTCATCCCTGCGGTGATGGGCGCCATCGCCATGTGGCGTACCAAAAAACTGCATATGAAAGGCTACGCGCTTGGCGTGGCAGCGCTGATTATCAACGTGCTGTACACCATTGCGGTGATTTGGATGACGGTTCACGGCATTTCCACAGCCGATTTGTATAACCAGATGATGCAGTACATGTTCGGTGGCAGTGGACAAAGTGGTGATTCCAGCTCGATTTCCGCCTGAAACCAATCTTTTTATGTTCGTCTGAACGGTCCCGTTATGGGCGGTGACCACTATCCGACACGATTGAACTGCATAATTATGCAATGTAGTGCATAAAGTGTATGCTGAATGTGTTTCAACGAGTCAAGGAAAAGAGACGTGACATGGCCAAATACACGGTAGCCGTGGCCGGCGCGACTGGATACGCGGGTGGTGAGGCGCTGCGCATACTCGCGGCACACCCGAATTTCGAAGTGACCTGCGTCGCCGGACATTCTTCGGTGGGGGACAAGCTTGGCAAGCATATGCCGCACATTCCGCAGTTGGCGGACCTCGTGGTCGAGGACACCACGCCGGAAGTGCTCAACGGCCATGACGTGATCATCCTGGCATTGCCTCATGGCGCTTCCGGAGCATTGGCCTCCCAGCTTGACCCGAATGCCGTGGTGGTGGATTTGGGCGCAGACCACCGTCTTGAGGAGAAGAGCGCGTGGGACGCGTTCTACGGCGGTGACTTCTACCAGCATTGGACCTACGGCATGCCGGAACTCATCACCGGCGTCGCGGCTGACGGCTCCTACAGCCGTCAGCGTGAAGCGCTTCCCGGCACCAAGCGCATTGCGGGACCGGGCTGCAACGTCACTGCGACCACGCTGGCTTTGCAACCGGGCATTGCGCAGGGTCTTGTCGAATCGAAAGACATCGTGGCTGATTTGGTGGTCGGTTATTCCGGCGCCGGCAAGAACCTCAAGCGCACCAATCTGCTTGCGGCTGAGGCGTTTGGTTCCGCTCTGCCGTATTCGGTAGGCGGTACGCACCGCCACATTCCGGAGATCCTGCAGAACTTCGCGCACGCGGCCGGCAAGAGTGCTGCGGAGGCGGACGATTACACCCTCGCCTTCACGCCGATTCTCGCGCCGATGGCGCGCGGCATTCTCGCCACCGTTTCCGCCAAACTCACCGATAAGGCGCTTGGCATGACGGATGCCGAGATCCGCCAGGTCTGGCTGGACGCATACGAAGGCCAGGATTTCATGGTCGTGCTGCCTGAAGGCGTAATGCCGGCCACCGCCAACATCATCGGTTCTAACGCGGCCCACATTCAAGTGGTCGTCGACCATCATGCCGGCCGCCTGCTGGCATTCGCGGCCATCGACAACCTCAACCGAGGCACCGCCGGGCAGGCCGTGCAGTCGCTGAATGTGGCATTGGGACTTCCTGAGGATGCAGGATTGACGAAGATTGGAGTGGCACCGTGAGCGTAACGTTCGCACAAGGTTTTTCCGCAGCTGGCGTGGCAGCTGGCATTTCCGCGGTCGAAGGCAAGAAGGATCTGGCTCTCGTGGTCAACAATGGACCGCTTGACGCCGCTGCCGGCGTGTTCACCTCGAACCGTTTCTGCGCGGCCCCTGTGCAGTGGTCGAGGAACATCGTATCCGACGGCCATGTGAAGGCCGTGATTCTGAACTCCGGCGGCGCCAACGCATGCACCGGCAAGCCAGGATACGAGCAGTCCAAGGCCACCGCTGAAAAGGTCGCCGGCCTCATCGGCGCCAAAGCCGAAGACGTGGCCGTATGTTCCACTGGTCTCATCGGCGAATTGCTGCCGCTCGACAACGTGCTGTCCGGCGCGGACAAGGCATTTGAAACCCTTGCCGATACCGCCGAAGCCGGAGCCGATGCGTCGCACGCCATCATGACCACCGACACCAAGCCGAAAACCGTCGAGCTGGAAGGTTCCAACGGCTTCCGTATCGGTGGCATGGTCAAGGGTTCCGGCATGATCGCCCCGCAGCTGGCCACCATGCTGTGCGTCATCACCACCGATGCCGTCGTGACCGCCGGACAGCTTCAAGCCGCCTTGAACGCCGGAGTCGAAATGTCGTTCAACCGCATCGACGTGGACGGCTGCATGTCCACCAACGACACCGTGCTGCTGCTGGCTTCCGGCGCGTCCGGCATCGAACCGGACCCGGACGAGTTCAACGAGCTTGTGGCCAAGGCCACCGCCTCGCTCGCCCGCCAGATCATCGGCGACGGCGAAGGCGCAAGCCATGACATCCGTGTCAAAGTTACCGGCGCGACCACCGAAGAAGCCGCTCTGGCATGCGGCCGCGCGGTCGCAGCGTCCAATCTGCTCAAATGCGCCATCTCCGGCAACGATCCGAACTGGGGCCGCATCGTCAGCTCCCTCGGCACCGTGCCGCCCGACGTCGCACCATACGATTCCGAAAAGGTCACGGTGGACGTCAACGGCGTACGCATCTGCGAAAACGGCGGAGCCGGACGCGACCGCTCCGAAGTGGACATGACCCCACGCGAGGTGCACATCGACATCGACCTGAACGCCGGAGAAGCGGAAGCGACCGTCTGGACCGACGATCTGACCCACGAATACGTACACATCAACGCTGACTACGAAAGCTGATCGAATAGGAATGGCCAAAGAACTCAAAGGACCTGGATTCCACTTCGACGTGCACACCGACCTGCGCGCCGACCAGAAGGCGGAAGTGCTTATCGAAGCGCTGCCGTGGCTGGAGGAATTCGCCGGACAACGCATCGTCATCAAATATGGCGGCAACGCGATGATCGACGATCATCTGAAAGCCTGCTTCGCCGAAGACATGGTGTTCCTGCGCCAGGTGGGACTGCACCCGGTCGTGGTGCACGGTGGCGGTCCGCAGATATCCCAAATGCTTAAGGCCCTGGGTATCAAGTCCGAATTCAAGGGCGGATTGCGTGTCACCACTCCGGAAGCCATGGATGTGGTCCGCATGGTGCTGACCGGCAAGGTGTCCCGTGAACTCGTTGGCCTGATCAACGCGCACGGTCCATTCGCGGTCGGCCTGTCCGGCGAGGACGGCGCCCTGTTCTCGGCCATGCAGCGCAAACCGGTCATTGACGGCAAGCCCACCGATATCGGCTTGGTCGGCGACGTGGTGAGCGTCGACGCGTCCGCCGTGGAGGATCTAATCAACGCCGGACGTATTCCGGTGGTTTCCTCCGTGGCTCCGAATGAAGACGATGCCACTGAAGTGCTCAACGTGAACGCCGACTCCGCCGCGGCCGCCCTTGCCGCGGCCCTTGGAGCCAGCAAGCTGGTCGTGTTGACCGACGTCGACGGTCTGTATGCCGATTGGCCGGACCGTGACTCCCTGATTGGCCGCATCGGCGTGGAGAATCTGCGCGATATGCTCCCCGACCTGGAAAGCGGCATGCGTCCGAAGATGGAAGCCTGCGTGCGCGCCATCGACGGAGGCGTTCCGCGGGCCCATATCATCGACGGTCGCAAACCGCATTCCATCCTGAACGAGATCTTCACCACCGACGGCATCGGCACCATGGTCGTGCCCGAGGACGGTATTGAAATGAGGAGTTCCTATGGCAACTGAACAACTGGAAACACTCGGCACTGAAGATGCCAAGTGGCTGGGAGAGTACTCCCAGGTGCATATGAACGTGTTTGGCACGCCCCTGCGCGTGATGGACCACGGTGAGGGCGCCCACATCTGGGATGTCGACGGCAATGAATATCTCGATTTCCTTGCAGGCATCGCCGTCAACGCGCTCGGATACGCCCATCCGAAGTGGGTGAAGGCCGTCAGCGAACAGGCCGCCAAGGCCGCGCATGTGAGCAACTACTTCGCCACCGAACCGCAGATCAAGCTCGCCGCCAAACTCGTCAAGCTCGCGGGCGCTCCGGAAGGTTCCCGCGTCTACTTCGGCAATTCCGGCGCGGAAGGTAACGAGGCGGCGCTGAAGCTCGCCAAGCTCTACGGGCGCACCCTGCCGGGCGCGTTGCCTGAGATCGGCGGCAAACCGGCACGCATCATCTCCATGACCCACGGCTTCCACGGCCGCACCATGGGCGCGCTGTCCGCAACGTGGAAGCCCGCCATCCGTGAGAAATTCGAGCCGCTGGTACCGAACATCGAATTCGTCGAAGCCGGCAACGTCGAAGCCTTGCACGACGCTTTCGCCGAAACCGGCCAAGGCAAGTACGGCAAAGGGCCGGTCGCGGCCGTCATCATGGAGCTTATCCAGGGCGAGGCCGGTGTGATGCCGCTCGGAGCGGACTATGTGAAGGCCGCCCGCAAACTATGCGACGAACATAAGGCGCTCCTCATCATCGACGAAGTGCAGACCGGCATCGGACGCACCGGAGCATGGTTCGCCTTCCAGCGTGAGGATCTTTCCGGCGGTGTGACCCCGGACATCGTCACTTTCGCCAAGGGCGTTGGCGGTGGTTTCCCGATGGGCGGCATGATTTCCTTCGGCGCCGAACTGTCCGCGCTGTTCACCCCGGGTTCCCACGGCTCCACTTTCGCAGGCAATCCATTGGGCGCTTCGGCGGCATTGGCAACGCTGGGAGTCATCGAAGAGGACAACCTCGTGGACAACGCCGAAGAACGCGGCAAGCAGCTGCGCGACGGTATCGCCTCCTGCGGTAATCCGCTGTTCGTCTCCGTGCGTGGCCGTGGCCTGCTCGACGCCATCGAACTTGCCCACCCCTGCTCGCATGCGGCCATGAACTGGGCTTTGGAACACGGTCTCATCGTCAATGCGGTGGCTCCGAATGCGTTGCGTCTCGCCCCGCCGCTGGTCATCACTGCTCAGGACGTCGATCAAGCGGTGTCCATCCTCGCCAAGATTCCGTCCGACCTGCCTAACGACTGATCTCGGACGAACCCGAAGAATTTGAAAGGAGCCTCTATACCAATGGCAACCCCTGAACTGCGCCATATGCTGCGCGATGACGATCTGAACCACGAAGAACAGAAGCAGGTGCTGGAACTGGCCATCAAGTTCCACAAGAACCGTTTCTATCACCAGCCGTTCGCTGGCCCGCAGGGCATCGCCGTGATTTTCGACAAGCCCAGTACCCGTACCCGCTCCAGCTTCTCCATTGGCGTGGCCGAACTCGGTGGCTATCCGCTGGTCATTGACAAGTCCGGCTCCCAGCTGGGCCGTGGCGAACCGGTGGCCGACACGGCTCGCGTGCTTGACCGTATGGCCTACGGCGTGGTGTGGCGCACCTTTGGTCAGGACCGTGTTGCGGAAATGGCCAAGTACTCCACCCATCCGGTGGTGAACGCACTGACCGACGAATTCCATCCGTGCCAGATTCTTGCTGACTTCCAGACCATCGCGGAACATCGCGGCGGTGTAGACAACCTCAAGAACCAGACCATCGCCTATCTTGGAGACGCGGCCAACAACATGTCCAACTCCTACCTGCTCGGCGGCGCTGTGGCGGGCATGAACGTGCGTGTGGCAGGACCGTACGGATACCTGCCGGATCCGCAGATCGTTGCCGATGCCGAAGCGATTGCCTCTGAGACCGGCGGCTCCATCCTCGTCACTACTGATCCGAATGAGGCTGTTGCCGGAGCCGATTGCGTCTTCACCGACACGTGGGTCTCCATGGGCGAGGAAGCGGAATACGCTGTCCGTTCCAAGCCGTTCTGGGATTACCAGGTGAACGCCGAACTCATGGCCAAGGCCAAGGACGACGCCATCTTCCAGCACTGCCTGCCTGCATATCGCGGCAAGGAGGTCACCGCCGAGGTTATCGATGGTCCTCAGTCCGTGGTTTGGGATGAGGCAGGCAACCGTCTGCACGCCCAGAAGGCGTTGCTGACCTGGTTGGCCGGCAAGGCCCGTGGCGATGAAAGCCTGCTGGTCTGATGACTGACCACACTCCCGCGTTGCAGCGTCCTGCCACACGAACCGCTCGACTGAGCGCCATTGAGCAGGCGCTGCTGACGCGCATCGTCACCTCGCAATCGCAACTGTCGCAGATTCTCGCCGACCAGGGCATCGAGGTGACGCAGGCCACGCTGAGCCGTGATCTCGATGAGATTCACGCCACGAAGACCCGTCTTGCCGACGGAACCGTGGCCTACGCCGTCGGCAAACAGAACATTGATGAACATCCGGTTTCTAACCCGGACGCCAAAACCGAGCAGCAGATTAGCCGGGTACTGTCCGGACTGGTCACATCCGTGGCCGCGGCACGTAATCTCGTGGTCGTGCACACGCCATCCGGCGCCGCGCAATATGTGGCCAGCGTCATCGATAAGCAGCCCATCGAAGGCGTGCTTGGCACCATCGCCGGAGATGACACGGTCATGGTTATCTGCTCCGAGGATGATGTCGCCAAACGGCGTGCGCAATGGCTGCTTGATGTCGCTTCCAAAGCGTGAATAGCCATATAGTGGACACGACGCACCAAATATGCATAAATATACAGAGCTGTGCATATACTGATGAATAACGTTGGATGTTAGAAAGGGAAACCATGAGCGATCAGAATCGTCTCGTCCTGGCGTACTCCGGTGGTCTTGACACCTCCGTCGCCATTTCGTATCTGAAGGAACGCACCGGCAAGGATGTTGTGGCCGTGTCCCTCGACGTCGGCCAGGGCGGCGAAAGCCTCGAAACCATCAAGCAGCGCGCGCTGGCATGCGGTGCGGTCGAAGCCTACGTGGTCGATGCCCGTGATGAATTCGCCAACGAATACTGCATGAAGGCCCTGAAGGCCAACGCCATGTACGAAGGCGTGTACCCGCTGGTCTCCGCCATCTCCCGTCCGCTGATTTCCAAGCATCTTGTGCGAGCCGCCCACCAGTTCGGCGCTGACACCATTTCCCACGGCTGCACCGGCAAGGGCAACGATCAGGTTCGTTTCGAGGTCTCCATCGCCTCCATCGACCCGACGCTGAAGGCCATCAGCCCGATTCGCGACCTGTCTCTGACCCGCGACGTCGAGATCGCCTTCGCCAAGGAACACAAGCTGCCGATCGTGCAGACCGAGAAGAGCCCGTTCTCCATCGACCAGAACGTGTGGGGCCGTGCCATCGAGACCGGTTTCCTTGAGGATCCGTGGAACGGTCCGACCAAGGACTGCTATTCCTACACCGACGATCCGGCGTTCCCACCGGTCGAGGATGAGGTCGTCATCGAATTCAAGCAGGGCGTCCCGGTCAAGATCGACGGTCATGACGTCACTCCGCTGCAGGCCATCGAAGAGATGAACCGTCGTGCAGGCGCGCAGGGCATCGGCCGTATCGATTTGATTGAGGATCGTCTGGTAGGCATCAAGTCCCGCGAGCTGTACGAGGCTCCGGGCGCAGTGGCGCTGATCACCGCCCACCAGGAGCTCGAGAACTGCTGCCTCGAACGCGAGCAGCACCGCATCAAGCGCGACATCGACAAGCGTTGGGCGGAACTGGTCTACGACGCGCAGTGGTTCTCCCCGGCAACCCAGTCCCTGAACGCCTTCATCGAAGACACCCAGAAGTACGTTTCCGGCGAGATTCGCATGGTTCTGCACGGTGGCCGCGCCGTCGTGACCGGCCGTCGCTCCGACAGCTCGCTGTACGACTACAACCTGGCCACCTACGATTCCGGCGACAGCTTCGACCAGAAGTCCTCCAACGGCTTCATCGACATCTATGGTCTGCCGAGCCGTGTGGCCGCAGCCCGCGACGTCAAGTTCGGCAACGGCATCGAGGTTCCGGAGAACAGCGTCGAGTAAGCATCATCCGGATTCACGTTGTGAATCGTCTTGATAATGGGGGAGAGCGTACCGTCGGGACCATCCTGACTGGTAAGCTCTCCCTCAGTCATATCTGCAAGGAGATTTGGAAAAACAATGACCGAGAGCACTACTAATGGTGAGCATCTTGCCCTGTGGGGCGGCCGTTTCAAGTCTGGTCCGTCGCCGGAACTCGCACGGCTGAGCAAGTCCACCCAATTCGACTGGCGACTCGCCGATGACGATATCGCCGGTTCGCGTGCCCATGCCCGTGCATTGGGCCGCGCCGGACTGCTGACCGCCGATGAGCTGCAGCGCATGGAAGACGCCCTTGACGAGCTGCAGCGCCGCGTGGATTCCGGAGCGTTCGCTCCGATCGAGGATGACGAGGACGAGGCCACTGCACTCGAACGCGGTCTACTCCAGATCGCAGGTGACGAACTCGGCGGCAAGCTCCGCGCCGGCCGTTCCCGCAACGATCAGATCGCCGCGCTCATCCGCATGTGGCTGCGCCGCCACAGCCGCATCATCGCCAAAATGCTGCTCGGTCTCGCCGCAACACTGATCGAGCAGTCCGAAAAAGCCGGTCGCACCGTCATGCCGGGACGTACGCATATGCAGCACGCCCAGCCAGTTCTGCTTGCCCACCAGCTCATGGCCCACGTGTGGCCGCTGCTGCGTGACGTGGAACGTCTCGCCGATTGGGATAAGCGCATCGACGCCAGCCCGTACGGCTCCGGTGCCCTCGCCGGCAACACCCTTGGCCTCGAACCGGTGGCTGTGGCCCGTGAGCTGGGCTTCTCCAAGGTGACCGCCAACTCCATCGACGGCACCGCCAGCCGTGATCTGGTCGCCGAATTCGCCTTCATCGCCGCCATGACCGGTGTCGATCTGAGCCGCCTGTCCGAAGAGATCATCATCTGGAACACCCAGGAATTCGCGTTCGTGCGTCTTGATGACGCCTACTCCACCGGCTCGTCCATCATGCCGCAGAAGAAGAATCCGGACATCGCCGAACTCACTCGCGGCAAGTCCGGACGACTCATCGGCGACCTGACTGGCCTGCTCGCCACCTTGAAAGGCCTGCCGACAGCCTACGCGCGCGACCTGCAGGAAGACAAGGAAGCCGTATTCGACCAAGTGGACACGCTTGAAGTGCTGCTGCCGGCATTCACCGGCATGGTCGCCACCATGGTCTTCGACAAGGAACGCCTCGAAGCCGAAGCCCCGACCGGTTTCGCCCTCGCCACCGACATCGCCGAATGGCTCGTCAAGAACGGTGTGCCGTTCCGTCACGCGCATGAGCTTTCCGGCGCATGCGTCAAGATTGCCGAAGACCGCGGCCAGGAGCTGTGGGATTTGACCGACGAGGACTTCATCAACGTGTTCAAGGACTTCCTGCCGGCGGACAAGGCCCCGCAGGTGCGTGAAGTGCTGTCCACCGAAGGCTCCGTCTCCGCCCGCAACGGCAAGGGAGGCACCTCCCCGCTGCGCGTGCGCGAACAGATCGTTTCCGCCAAGACCACCATCGAGCAGCTACGCGCCTTCGCCAACTCCGTGTCCGACGGTTCCGCATACAAGTCGCCCGAATCCCTGCTCAAGTAATCCCTATTAAGCAAGGAGCAAAAAGCGGTGCTGTTGACGCGCACGCAGATACGACGGCTGGTCTACGCGCACGGCCGGGAGATTCTGGAACATGACCACATGGCCATCGAAAGGGTCTGCTACCAGCATGGCGTGGTCACCACATTCGCCCATTCCATTCGTGTGGCTTGTCTGTCCGTCTGGCTGGCAGACAGACTGCACCTGTGGAATAGGGTTGATCTACATTCGTTGATTCGCGCCGCTTTGCTCCATGATTACTTCCTTTACGATTGGCATGACTGGGACAACGGCACCCATCGGCTACACGGATTCACACATGGTGAAACGGCCATGCGCAACGCCATACGGGATTTCAAACTCAACCAGATCGAACGGGACAGCATCGAACATCACATGTTCCCATTGACTCCCTATCCGCCGAAGTACATCGAAGGATACCTTGTCACCGCGGCCGACAAAATCAGCGCCACGAAGGAAACGCTCTCTTTCGATCGTTTCGACAAACCCGCATCCGGACAACCGATGGACAGGAGCTGATGGCTGTGGCGCTCACACTCGAATATTTGTTCCTTTGGTTCCTGTTGTACGCCTTTATCGGATGGGTGTACGAGTCGGTTCTCGTGTCCGTTTCGGAACGTCGATGGGTCAACCGTGGTTTCCTTAACGGGCCGTTGTGCCCAATTTACGGATGCGGCGCGGTGCTTGCGATCGTGCTGTTGCATGACTTCACGAATCCCATCGAGATTTTCCTTATCTCCTCATTTGGCGCGAGCATACTCGAGTACATCACCTCTTGGGGCATGGAAAAGCTGTTCCACGCCAGATGGTGGGATTACAGCCATTACCGATTCAACATCCAAGGCCGCATCTGTCTGCTCGGCGCAATCGTATTCGGATTCGGCGGAGTATTGATCATCGATGTGGTCCAGCCGCAGGTCGAACGGCTCACCGCCATGATTCCGCTGCTTGCCGTGCACGTGATATGCGCGGTCGCCGCCATCGTCGTTATCATCGACACCATCGTCACCGTGGTGGGCATCGTCGGCCTGTCCGAGCGTCTCGCCAAATTCAGCGAAGCGGTGCAGGATCGTGCGGAGAAGGCCGGAGACTCCTGGCAGTGGGGCAAAGAGGAGTTCCGGGAAAAGATGCATGATTTGTCGGAATCGTCGCAGGAACGTGTCGCCAATATGCGTCAGCTTGTCTCTTCCGCGTTGAATTGGCAGCAACGTCGTATGATCCGCTCCTTCCCACGCATGCGTTCCACGGACTCCACCAAATACAGCAAGATCATGGAAACCGTGCGTGAGATGCTGCGCCGAAAGTAAGTTTCCACCGGCCACACGTGTCGTATAGCATGTGTCCAAAAACGATTTGCCCCGCCAACCTGCGTTGCGCACGCTGACGGGCAAAATCCCTTTATGCATCACATCGGATAGGGGCTACGACACTTGCGATGTGGCCGACCCCTTGTAATCGGTGATGCCGGCACCAATGTTCGGATGCTGCGCCGAATACGCCTGGTCCACACAGTAGAACGCCAGAAGCACGACGGCCACAACGGTGAGCTTTCTTGTATCGATACGACTCAGCAAGTTGTCCAATGCAGGAGCCAGCAGATACACAATCGCCAAACCGCCCAAACCAAACGTCAGCAGACCCTCGGCACAGATACGACCATTGAGATTGAGAAAATAACCGGTGTAATCCCACCAGCGTTGTCCTCCGTGGGTCTTCTCCAGATACCAGGACGAGAAGTACTCCAACCCGCCACACAAGACCATGGCGGCCAGGAACTCGAACAAGGGCTTCTTCCTCAACTTCTTCAGCAGAATAAGGATAATCACTCCGCCGGTGCCATAGATCGGCAGCCATGGCCCATGCAGCGTGCCACGATTCACGAACGTTCCTTCGGAAATGAAGGCGAGGCTCACCTCCCATACCCATCCCACGAAACAGAAGATGAAGAACATCATGACCAGATTGACCAACGAATAGCTGCGATCGGAGCTGACGGTGCGGGATTCGCGGAACCGGAACGCCATCGGCGCCGGAGCCAGACGACCAGGATAGATAGCGCCGTCCAGAATCTCCCTGCCGGTATCGATCTGGTGCAGTTGCTCGCGATACTCCTCATACTTGGTCACCGACCGCGCATGCAGGATACGCACGCCCAACCATTCGGACAGGAACCCGACGAAACCGTTTGGCTTGTCCACTGGAACAAGATTGCTGGACAACTGCTCCACCGTTTCGGCAACATCACCATACGCGGCATGCAATGTCTCAGCGGAGGCCTTGCTGTACAGGTATTCGTCGCTGAGCAGCTCGCTTCCCTCCAATCCCGAATCCTTGGACAATCCGCGCACATGCACGTAATATTCGACGAAAAACGCCGCGTTATAGCCGTTGGAATAGAAGATGCCGCTCAAGCCGAGCGTGAACAGATTGAGCAGCCACCAGCCAAGGAACGACAGGTCGGCCACGAAACACTCCCACTTGTGACCCTTCATCATGCGCCTGGACAGGCTGATGGCCTCCCGTGCCCCGATATTCGGATTTTCGGCGACGATGTAGGGCACCATACGGTAGGAATACGGTTTGATGAACGCGCCGATGATGGTGAACGTCCACAGGAACAGGAACACGTTCTCGAGCAGCATCACCTTCGCCATCGACAACCATTTGCGCGTGGTGATCGGGTAGAGAAAACGGCTCACGGGAAGTTTGTCGTAGGTCCGCCCCTCAAGCAGCATGCGCATCATGACCACCCGGTATGTCTGCTGGAAAACTGGAACAAATAGCGCTCGCCGACGCGCGCTCCACAAAAACGTTGGAATCAAGCCGTTTCCAGCGTACATATCATCGATACGCCATTTTGAAACGCGGGAATTTTTGACCAAAAATAGACTCATACGCCACAATTGGAGTGGTAATTCGAGTGGTAAAGCTCCACCACCTCAACCGGGGGATGTGTCATGGTCAGGAAGTTCGGCAAGATCGTCGTCAAGCCAAGCAAGGCCAATCCGAAATGGATAGAGGCATCCTATCTTACGCCCGTGTCCGCCTTTTCGGAATGGCCGGACCTGCCGAACCGCCAGACGGCCACCTTCCCCTGCACGCAGGACGGCAGGGACGAGGCCGCGGCATGGCTGACCAGGGCGAGACGGCGCATCGAGGCTGACGTGTGGGAGCCGGAGCGCATCGTCAAGCGCAAGGCCAAGGACACTGCCCTGACATTCGGCGAGTATGCCGCGAAATGGCTGGAGACGCGTGAGGGCGAAGGACTGCACGTCAACACCATCTACGGGATCCGATGCACGGTCAAACGGCTCATCGATGCATTCGGCGGCATGCCGATCGGCAAGATCACCTCGGCCGACATCGAGCGCTATGCGGCCACACTGCCGAAGGACCACCCATACGTCGGTCGAGAGCTGCTGTCCAAGCTCCGCCAGATCCTCGACGCCGCCGCGACCCCAGACCAGGACGGCTTCGCCGTCATCGCCAAATCACCATTCGTCATGCCGGTGCGCAAGCCCGCACCCAGGGAGGAGACACCCGCCGCCACACCACAGCAGCTCCGGCGGATCCACGACGCCATGCCACGCAAATTCCGGCTCGCCATCACCCTCGCCATCTCCTGCGGAGGCCTGCGCATCGGCGAGGTCTGCGCCCTCCAACGCGGCGACATCGACCTCGACAACCGTCTCATCCACATCCGCCGCACCAGACTCACCCGCGCCCGCGTCATCGCCGGGCCGCCGAAGACCGCCAGAAGCAGGCGCACCGAGCCGATACCGGAGGCCGTCATCCCCGAGATCAAGGAACACCTCGCCGAATATGTGGCCGACCAGCCGGACGCATGGACATTCCCCAGCCCGCTGGACCATGACAGGCCGATCAGCACGGACGCCATGCGCGACGCCTATGCGAAAGCCCGCAGACAGGCCGGACGCGAGGACCTCCGATTCCACGACCTCCGTGCCACCGCCCTCACCATGCTTGCCCAACAGGGCGCCACCGTCCGCGAACTCATGGCCGCCGCCGGCCACAGCACCGCCATCATGGCCATGCACTACCAGCGACTCAGCGCAGACAGACAGAGAACGCTCGCCGACAAGGTGGCCGCCAGCATCACCACGCCGCAGCGGGACGTTACAGTCTCGGCCGAGAACGACAAGGATAAGGAGATCGCCCAGCTCCGCGCACGTCTGGCAGAGCTAGAGGCGGGGGAGTAGGCAAAGAAAAAGCCCGGCACATACTGCCCGGGCTGTGACTGTATTGGTTCATTTACTGCTTGGTCATGGTTCCGCAGGAGCTGATTTTGAGCTGCTGGCCATTGCCTACCGTGACTTCCGGATAGCCGCCGCCAGGGAAATCGTTCTGGACGATGTTGTCGCCGTTGTCGGTCGAGATCTCCCAATAGCAGTCGCTTCCTACCTGGCTTGTGGCGCGATATGTGCCGGCGTCGATGTCCTTGCCGACCTGCCACACGCCGTCGGAGATGGAATTCTTCTTCGCTTGGTCCACTTGGCCGGTCAGGGACTGCAGCTCGGCCTTCTTCGCGTCCACCTTCTTCTGCAGCTCGTCATGCTGCGAATTAAGGTCCTTGATACCGGCTTTCACGGTATCGGCTTCGGCGATCGCGTCCTTGGCGTCGTTGTAGTCGTCGGCGACCCCGTTGTACTCATCCACGAGGCTGTTGTATTTCTTGATGAGCTTCTCGTAATCCTTGTTGTCCGCCGCCATGCTCTGCGCCACTTCCTTCGTGGCCGCTGACTTGGTGCCTCCGACGTATCCGATCGTCGCTGCCGCCATGCCGACTAGACATGCAATTGCGGTTGCCGTGCATACGGCTGAGCGTGCCTTGACGCTTCCTTGCATCCATGTGTTGAGTTGGGCTGCTTTGCGTTTGGCCCAGTTGTTGTTGAGCTGGAGTTTGCGCTGCTTCATGATTGTGTCCCTTCCATTATCGAGTCTTCTGCATTGATTCTGTTGGCCCATGCGTCGATGTCAATTTCTTCCTGGGAGGTTTCGAATTCGGTGATGACGTCTGGATCTTTGCTGATCTGGTCGGCGTCTTCGATGATTTGCGGCAGTGGTGTGCGCAGTGCTTTTGCGATCCGTTGCAGTTGTTCGTAGTCGGCGACTGTGTTTAGCTCCAAGATGCGTCGCAGTGTTCCGTAGGGCACGCCGGAAATTTGCGCGAGTGCTTTGACTTTCAGCTCTCGTGTTGTCATTGCCCTCTTGATTGCTATCGATAGCGCCTTTGATTCGATAGTGGGTATTTTCTTTCCTGTTGCCATGTATTCATGGTATGTCTCTTTCCACATTTTTTGTCTCATATGAGACACGCCGTGTTTTGATGTGGGCAACTTTTCATCTATCATGTCTCATATGAAACAAACAAGGTTTCAGATAAAGCTCAGGAGGTTTGATTTGGCAAAGATAGCGAACGTCACATCCCGCCAGCTGGGAGACGTGGTCAAGGAGTCCATCAAGGACGCCGGGCTAACGCAGGAGCAGGCCGGAATCAAGGCCGGAATCCCGCGCAACAGCCTCAACAGGAAAATCCAAGGCGGCACCTTCAACTTCGACGAACTGGTCCGCATCAGCCAAGCGACGGGACGCAAGCTCTCCAGCATCATCTCCGATGCGGAGGCGCTCGCCGACGTCGCCTGAGAAGGGACGTGCCATGCAGGAATCAACCACCATCGACCAGCCACTCCTCGACCCCGTCGCGCTCGCCCATGAAATCGCGAAGGAAGCCGTCCGGCAGACGGCATACGCGCCACGCTGGGTCAGTCTCAAACAGGCCAGCGCGATGCTCGGCGGCGTCGACAAGAAGACCC
>OLNH01000298.1_pt1 | contig 48342 bp, 45 predicted proteins | sample 1643101 | NCBI WGS metagenome assembly OLNH01 (sample SAMEA3136758, study PRJEB25190) | human gut metagenome | biome: human gut; feature: human-associated habitat; material: faeces | place: Austria | collected 2013 | reverse complement strand
TTGCCCCAGGCATTCCTCCAGGAATAACAACTGCATCATAGTTATCTAACCCATCATAGATTTGGTCCATTTTAATTTTAATTTGATGAGAGCTAGTGACTTCTAATTTATCCATTCCTACCATTGTACATTCTACATTTGCTCGACGCATAATATCTACAACACTTAAAGCTTCAACTTCTTCAAATCCATCATGAAATAATACTGCGACTTTTTTCATTCAACTCACTCCATTTCTTTTTTTATTATTTTAGCACCAATCAGACAAAAGGTACAATTTAAATGATTGAATTATTATTCATTAAGTAATATAATGGCTTTATCATTTAGTGATGATCGCTCATCATTAATCATTTATAAATCATGATTGACACTGTATCTAGGAAGAACGGTAGTGGAGGCAAAATGAAATATAGAAAAGTTAATTATTATATATTCTAGTATTTAATCCAAGCTCATTCCCAATGAATAAAAGATGGTGATGAAGCATGATTGATACTAGAATTGTTTTTAAATTATTAATCAAATTTGAGATAGTTCAAAGATAGAAAGGAAGTAATATGAAAACAATTATTGTAGGTATTAGTGGCAGTGTTGCTGCTTATAAGACTTGTGATTTAGTTCGAGCTTTAAAAAAATTAAATTATGATATTGAAGTAATTATGACTGAAAATGCAACAAAATTTATCAGTCCCCTAACTCTTGGTGCTTTAATCAACAAACCTGTTCTGGTCGATGACTTTGACGATCAAGGTTATCAAATTAAACATATCAGCTATGCAAAGAAGGCAGACTGTTTTATCATTGTCCCTGCAACAGCTAATATTATTGGTAAAATTGCTAATGGTGTTTGCGATGATATTGTTACTTCAACCTTTTTAGCTGCTACTTGTCCTAAGCTGATTGCACCAGCAATGAATGTTAATATGTATGACAATTTAGCAACGCAACGTAATATTGAAAGATGCAAAACTTATGGCATTAAATTTGTTGAGCCTGGCTACGGGTTACTTGCTTGCGGAGATGTTGGCCGTGGAAAATTAGCTGATACTGATGATATTATTAACATGGTTGAATATTGTTTAAGTCCTAAGCCATTAAAACATAAACGTGTTTTAGTAACTGCCGGTCCAACTCAAGAAGCGATTGATCCAGTTCGTTACATCACTAATCATTCAAGCGGAAAAATGGGTTATGCATTGGCAAAACGCGCCTATCAATTAGGTGCTAAAGTAACTCTGATTAGTGGTCCGACAGATTTAAGGGTTCCGTATGGAGTTGAAGTAATCAATATTAAATCTGCCCGTGCTATGTTTGAAGCCGTCAAAGAAAGTTATGAAAAACAAGATTATATCATTAAAGCCGCTGCTGTAGGTGATTATCGGGTCAAAGAAATTGCTACTAATAAAATAAAAAAGCATGAAGATTCATTAATTTTGGAGATGGTTAAAAATGATGATATTCTTACTTATTTAGGCGCTCATAAAACAACTCAAACAATTTGCGGTTTTGCAATGGAAACACAAAATCTAATTGAAAATGCTAAGGATAAATTCAAACGTAAAAATTGTGATTTATTAGTTGCTAATAATTTAAATGAAAATGGTGCTGGTTTCAAAAAAGATACTAATAAAGTCACTTTTATTAGTAAAAATGACGTACAATCAATTGAACTTATGTCTAAAGATGAATTAAGTGATTTAATCTTAAAAAAATTAATAAAAATCAAGGAGAGTCATTCATGTTAATTGTAATTGATATTGGAAATACAAATATTACGATGGGATTAGTTGATAAAGATGAAATTATTGACAATTATCGTCTAACAACAAAATTAGAACGGACTTCTGATGAATATGGATTTATGCTGCTAAGTTTCTTGCAGGCATCTAGCATATTAGTTGATGAAATTGAAGACATTATTATTGCCTCAGTTGTACCTAAAATTATGTATTCATTTACTAATTCGATTAAAAAATATTTTAATAAAGAGCCGATTATTGTTGGTCCTGGCATTAAAACAGGAATCCGAATTAAAATCGATAATCCTAAAGAATTAGGAGCCGATCGCCTGGTTGATGCTGCTGGAGCATATTACATTCACGGTGGCCCTTGCCTTGTAATCGATTTTGGAACTGCGACTACTTTTGATGTAATAAGTAAAGATGGTGATTTTTTAGGCGGTGCAACAGCTCCCGGGATTGGCATTAGTATTAATGCGCTATCTAGTCAGGCAGCAAAATTACCAGAAATTGAAATCAAAAAACCTAAAAGTGTAATCGCCAAAAATACTGTATCTAGTATGCAAGCTGGAATAATCTATGGATATATTGGATTAACTGAAAATATTATTCGTGAAATTAAAGCCGAGTATAATGAGAAACTTAAAGTTATTTCTACTGGTGGACTAGGTCGGATTATTTTTAATGAAACCGATTTAATTGATATATACGACCCTGATTTAACCTTTAAAGGTTTGAAAATCATTTATGATAAATATCGAAAAAATAACAAATAGGAAGTAATAATACTTCCTATTTGTTGTCTAAATTTCAACTCACGTATTAATTAAATTTTTTTTCAATTTCATTAATAGTGTATACACCTAGATTACTATTATCCTCTTGATACATTAAAATAATATCTGATAACGGTACTCCTAAAACATTTAGTTCCCGCTCAAGCCAATCAACATCATGATTAATTGATTTTAAATTTTCATGAAAAATCGTTCCTTCTTTAACTAATAAAGTCGGCGGATTAACTTTGTTAATTTTAATATTTAAATCATTGACCACAGTAGGACGATATTTTTCTTTTGGAAAAAAACTTAAGCTTCCATTTGTTTCTAATACAACCATCTGTAATTCATTTAAATCAAAGTAGCCCCCTATTCGACATTGCATTAAAAATTCATCAACATCAAGTTTAGCCTTTTCCAATTCTTCATTATATATTTGATCATTTTCAAATAAAACCACCGGATGCCCGTCAATAATATTTCTCATCGTTAAAGAAGTACTTGCTAGTTTGGAAAGGATAATTATTACAATTGTATATACGATCATAGCAATAAGCGGCTTTAACATATTATCAAACCCACCCATGACTAGCTCACTGGCAATACTCCCAATTGTAATTCCATTTATATAATCATACATATTTAATTGGCTAACTTGTCGATATCCCATCATTTTTGTTATTCCAAATAGAACTGCTAATGATATAACAGGGACAACTATATATTCTAATATCTGCATATTCTCACCAATTAAAGTATGTCCTTAATATGCAAAAATAAACGAAAAAGATTAATCTTTTTCGTTTACATAAATACTTTCTATTTCACCAATATAAATATAATGATAATCATGATCTGGATAATTTTTCACATCTAGAGAAACATCAATGAACCCTGTTGGTTCAATTTTACCCCGATATAATTTTTTACAAACCATTCCCATTGTGCCTTGTTTGAATAAAGGCTGTTCATTAATCATCTCAACATTAAAACCAACTTCTCTTATTTTATCACTGTCACGTCCAGATTTTGAACCTAGAACCCCTAATTCTTTTTTATAGCCATCAAAAAAAGTTAACGTCAAATAATCTGCACTATCTACAAATTCCTTAGTATATCGCTGTGGTCTAATATACACAGTCACAACATTTTTATTCCAGATCACTCCAACGCTACCCCAAGAGGCAGTCATTGTATTTATTTTTCCATCTTTGACAGCACTAATTAAAAGCCAATCTTTTCCGATTGTTTTAAACGGATTTAAACTTAATTCATTGACATCTATTTTTTTATAACTCATTTTAATCCTCACTTTTTAGTTTATTAAATAATTTAAAAGCTTTCTCAACTAAGCTCATGTTTGATACACGATAAGTCCAATTGGTATCATTAACTTCTCCCGGAATATTAAACCGTTGTTCATTATCTACTTCCAGCAAATCCCAAACTGGAACAATTACATCACTGGCATTGGAATGTAAGCAGAATTTAATAATTGCTAAATTTAGCGGCAGTTTTTCATCAACTATTTTCTTTATTTTATTCAATGCTTCTTCATTAAGGCTATCGCTCCATCCTTTGATTGTTTCGTTATCATGAGTTCCGGGATAAAAATATGAATGTTCAAGATCATTAAAACCATCATCTAACATAAATTGAAAAACTTTCATTCCTTTGAGATGATAATGATTTTTTAATTCAATAACTTCAGGACGCAGATAACCTAGATCTTCTGCTACTAAATCAATACTTCCTAGAGAGGCATATAATTGATCAAATAGTTCGTAGCCGGGAGCATATTTCCAACTTCCTTCAATCGCTGTTGGTGCATCAACAGGAATATCCCAATACGAATCAAATGCTCGAAAGTGGTCAATACGAGTAATATCGAAGATCTTACTAGCCCAGCCAATTCGATCAGTCCAAAATTTAAATTTATTAAATTTTAGATATTTCCAATCATAAAGAGGATTTCCCCAATATTGCCCAGTTGGACTAAAATAATCGGGTGGAACACCAGCAACACTTGTTGGATAACCCGCTTCGTCCAATAAAAATGACTGATTATCCAACCATACTTCGACTGAACCGTGATCAACATAAAATGGCATATCGCCAATAATTTTGATTCCTTTATCATTAGCATATTTTTTAAATGAAAACCATTGATGATAAAAAATAAATTGAACAAATTGATAGTAAGCAATCTGCTCTGTATATTTTGTTAAATTTACCTGATGATATTTAGGATAATCTTTAAATTCAGTCGGCCATGATGCCCAATCATAACTTTTATTAATTGAAGCAAACGTACAGTAGAGAGCATAATCAAAAACCCAAGGGCATTTAGTTAAAAAACGATCGTACTGATCATTGCCCTTAAAATTGTTATATGCCAATAATAAATATTTATGCTTAAATTTTCTGATTTTGTCGTAATCAACATTTGATGTTTCAGAATAATATTCAGGTACTTCATCTAACAGCCCATTTTCGACTAAACTGTTTAAATTAATATAGATTTCATCTCCGGCATATGTACTTACCGCACGATATGGTGAATTAGCTTGAGTAGAAGGATGAAATGGCAAAATTTGAAGATATTGACCTTTATTTGCAGCAAGCTGGTCAATGACCTTATAAGCTTCTTTTCCTAAATCACCAATCCCATGTTTTGAAGGAAAACTTGATAAAGGAAATAAAATTCCACTCTTCATCTTAATAACCTAAATCTTGATCAACAATAACGATCTTAATTCGATTAATGTTACCTTGATACCCCAATTTGACATAGCTGCTGCATATTCTATCTGCTGATAAACAATTCATACATGTCCCTGTTTTAGTACATGGTGTTTTTTTATTTAAACGAACAGCATTTGCGGGAGCACTAATTGATTTAATGTGATTGATTGCTTCTTCTTCACTATCAAAAATCTTATTTTTCCCAGCGATTACAATAACTTCTTTTGGACCATAGATCATAGCTGCAACACGATTTCCATTTCCATCAACATTGTATAAACATCCATTTGTAGTTAGAGCATTTGTGCTCGTTATAAATAAATCGCTAGTAAAAGCTTTTCTGAATATTTCCTGCATTTGTTCTCGCTCTAATCCCTCTTGATAGCGATCATGCAATAAAACATCAGATTGATGAATTAAATCAATTACTCCTGTTTCAAATAAAGTCATCGAACCACCTAAGGCAACTGTTTTGTGATTACATAAATATTTTTTTAAATAATTATGTAATTGTTCAAAGTTATCAACAAAAGTAATTTGCATATTATTTTGTTCAAACGCTTTGATCATCCCATCTTGTTTAATTTTAATAATAGTTCCTAAATTTTTATCCATAATGTAAGTCCTTTCATTGGTTATCTATTTATAATTATATTATTTGTCAATCAAGAAATCAATAAAGCTAAATGATAAACAATAAAAGCAACTACGTAAGCAATTCCTGTTTGATAACCTGCTGTCAAGATTGCCTGTAGCCAAGAACCAAGTTCTCGTTTTGTTGCCGCAAAAGCAGCCACACAAGGCATATATAATACTGTAAAGGTTAAAAAAGCAAATGCACTTGCTGGTGTAAGTAAAGTATTCAAAGCATGATATAAAGCATCCGGGCTACTTGAATTAGTAAGGACAGATAAGGTTGAGACAACCGATTCTTTTGCTGTTATTCCAGTAATCAAAGATGTCGATAAGCGCCAATCAGAAAATCCTAAAGGTGCAAAAATAAATGATAGTTTATTTCCGATGTAAGCTAAAATACTTTTTGAACTATCAGTGACCATTTCAAAACGAAAATTAAAGCTTTGTAAAAACCAAATTAATAAAGATGCAATAAAAATAATTGTAAAAGCTTTTTTTAAAAAATCCTTTGCTTTCTCCCACATATGCATAATCACATTTTTAGCTGTTGGGATTCGGTAACTTGGTAATTCCATTACAAAAGGAATTGGATCACCAGGGAAAATTGTCGCTTTTAATAATAATGCAGAAAAAATTGCAACTAAAATTCCAATACAATATATAGTAATCATCACCAGTGGGGCTTTCGTACTAAAAAAAGCTGCAATTATCATCCCATATATTGGCAATTTAGCACTGCATGACATAAATGGTGTCACAATAATTGTCATTTTACGATCACGCTGTGATGATAATGTTCTAGATGCCATGATTGCAGGAACTGAACAGCCAAAACCAATTAACATTGGTACAAAAGATTTACCAGATAAACCAATTTTTCTTAATAATTTATCCATAACAAAGGCAACTCTTGCCATATAACCACTGTCTTCAAGCATCGATAAAAAGAAAAACAATACAACTATTAATGGTAAAAACGAAAGAACACTTCCTACTCCAGCAAATACACCATCTTGTAATAAAGAAATCAACCAAGTAGCAACATCTTGACTTTTTAAAAAGTCAATAATTGTATTTGTAATAAAATCGATCCCATTTTCCATTAATGTCTGTAATGGAGCACCAATTACATTAAATGTTAAAACAAAGATCAATAACATTATCAAAATAAAAATTGGTATTCCAAAATATTTATGTGTTAAGATTGCATCAATTTTTTCAGATCTTAATTGACTATTTGTTTCCTGTTCTTTAAATACTGTTTTACTAGTAATACTTTCAATTGTCTGATATCGCATTTCTACTAATGCAGCATCTTTGTCTAAACCTTCTTTTTGTTCCATATCTTTGATAATATGATCAATAATATGTAATTGATGATCATCAAGCTGTAATTGTTTTATAATATCTTCATTACCCTCAATTACCTTAGTAACGGCAAAACGATTAGGTAAATTGGTTTTATTAATATTTTCCTCAATTAAATGACTAATTGAGTGAATTGCTTTATGAATTTCACCACTACATAAATCTAAATGAAAACAGTTTTTTTCTGTTAAAGTTTCTTCAATTGCTTCAATCAATGCTTCAATTCCTTCATTTTTACTTGCGGAAATAGGGACAACTTTAATTCCTAAAGCATCTTGCAATCCTTCAACATCAATACAGTTACCACTATTAATTACTTCATCCATCATATTTAACGCTAAAATCATTGGAATATTTAATTCCAATAATTGCATCGTTAAATATAAGTTTCTTTCAATACTTGTTGCATCAATAATATTAATGATCATTGACGGTTTTTCACGAATTAAAAAATCAGTTGAGACGATTTCTTCCATAGTATATGGTGTTAATGAATAAATACCTGGTAAATCAACTAATTTAATATTTGGATGTCTTTTAATTGTTCCAGATTTTTGTTCAACTGTAACCCCAGGAAAGTTTCCAACATGTTGATTTGAACCTGTTAAAGCATTAAATAGCGTTGTTTTTCCACAATTTTGGTTACCAATCAACGCAATTGTTTTATTTGCCATCGTCAATCACCTCAACTTCAATCATTGCTGCATCATCTTTTCTAATCGTTAAAACATAACTACGTAAATATAGTTCAATTGGATCTTTCATAGGTGCAACTTTACGTACTTTAACAATTGTTTTAGGTGTCAATCCCATTTCTAATAAACGTCTTCTAAGCAATCCTTCACCATGAACTACCGTAATTTTTCCACTCATCCCCGGTTCTAATTTATCTAATGTCATAAAATACCCCCTTAAAACTTAAATATTTCTAAATCATCTGGTACATAAATATTTCCATTAAAATACAATTTAGCTTCATTTGTATATAATTGTTTACGTTTTTCTAAATTCATTTCTTCACTATGATACAATAGCAAATTTTCAACTTCTAATAAGTTAGCTAACAAGCTTGCATCTTTAACAGTTGAATGGTGTTTTTCATACGGTTTAAAAATATCTTTTTGGTTATCTAAACAAAAAGCCTCACATAATAACCATTTAGCTTTATATGCATATTGATAACATGATTTATGGTATGGTTCATCACCTAAACATGTCAGTTTTCCATCTTCTAACGCTATACTAAAGCCAAACTGTTTGATTTTTGTTGAGTGAATGTCAAAAAATGTTATCATATGATCTAAAATCATTAAAGATTGACCATCTTTTACTTCATTGATAAAAATTCGTTTTCCAATTAAATTATAAAGCTTTTCTTGTAATGTTAATTTAATGATTGTTTTAATCGTATCAACTAATTCATCATGACAATAAATTTGAAAATTACCATCATATTGATCATTTTTTATCATCGTAGCAATCATTCTAAAAATCCAAACAACTCCTAGAACATGATCACTATGGCTATGCGTTACGATCATATATTTTATCTTTTTTAAATCAATTTTAGCTAAATCCAACTGTTTTAAAATACCATTACCACCACCGGCATCAACAAGTAAATATTCATTTTTATTTTTTAAAGCAAAGCAAGTATTGTAACACTTTTTAACACCTGCATTACCAGTTCCTAGCATTATTAATTTTTCCATAAAATCCTCCACGCTAGATTATACAACAAATCATCAAAACTTTATAGTTAAATTAATCAGACAAATTATTTTTTGTTTATAATAATATATAATAAAAGCACAATCTGGTATACACCATTTAAAAATAATGATAAAGTGATTATATATAAAGATATATTAAAAGTTTTAATTTATTATAAAGGAGTACTGATATGAAAAAATTATTAGTTGTAATTGACTATCAAAATGATTTTGTAAGAGGTAGTTTAGGCTTTGAACAAGCAAAAGAAATCGAAGATTATTTAGTTGAATTAATTACTAAGTATCATGATCATCATGATGATGTTATTTTTACTTACGATACACATTATGATGATTATTTAAATACTAATGAAGGTAAAAATTTACCAATTATTCATTGTCTTGAAAATAGCGAAGGATGGAAGCTATATGGAAAGATTGATGCATTAGCTAGTAATGATAAAAAAATTAAAAAAAATACTTTTGGTTCTTTAGAACTTGGAAATTATTTAAAAGACAAAAATTATGATGAAATTACTATTGTTGGTGTAGTTTCCAATATTTGTGTTATTTCTAACGCCATAATTATTAAAGCTGCCCTACCGAATACTAAAATTATTGTTGATAGTAAAGGAATTGCTAGTAATGATTTATCATTACAACAAAAAGCTCTTGATATTATGAAAAATTTACATATTGAAATAAAATAATTAATTGTATCTTGTAACAAACCTGAAATAAGAGTATACTTATAAATAACTTAAAGGGGGTAGTTGATAATGGAAATTAAAATCGAAAGAGCTAAAACGCTAAAAGAAAAACCTGATCAAAATAATCTAGGTTTTGGAACTTATTTTACTGACCATATGTTTATGATGGATTATACTGAAGGAGTTGGTTGGCACGATGCTAGAATCGTTCCTTATGCTCCTATTGCAATGGATCCAGCAACAATGGTATTGCATTATGCTCAAGAGACATTTGAAGGATTGAAAGCATATCGTAATCCTAAAGGGGAAATAACATTATTTAGACCTGAAATGAATGCACGAAGAATGATTAATTCCAATAAACGTATTTGTATGGCAGAATTACCAGAAGATATGTTTGTTGAAGCTGTTGAAGCAATCGTTAAATATGAACAAGATTGGATTCCAACTGCAAAAGATACATCTTTATACATTCGTCCATTTATGTTTGCAAGTGAAGCAAGTGTAGGTGTACATCCAGCTAAATCATATACATTTGTCATCATTTTATCACCAGTTGGTAGTTATTATCCTGAAGGTGTAAATCCAGTAAAAATTTGGGTTGAAGACGAATATGTTCGTGCCGTAAAAGGTGGAACTGGTTTTACAAAATGTGGTGGAAACTATGCTGCTAGTATTGCTGCTCAAGTTAAAGCTGAATCTCATGGTTATACACAAGTATTATGGTTAGATGGTGTTCATCGTAAATATGTTGAAGAAGTTGGAACAATGAATGTTATGTTTTTAATTGATGATACTGTAGTTACCGCACCGCTTGAAGGGTCAGTATTACCAGGAGTTACTCGTGATTCAATCATTCACATTCTTAAAGATTGGGGATATAAAGTAGAAGAACGTGAACTAAGTATTGATGAATTGATGGAAGCTGGACGTAATGGTAAGCTTAAAGAAGCTTTTGGAACAGGAACTGCTGCAGTTATTTCACCAGTTGGTCAGTTATATTATAAAGGTGAAGAAATTGTTATTAATGATTTTAAAACAGGTGAATTAACACAAAAATTATATGATACTTTAACTGGTATTCAATGGGGACGTTTAGAAGATAAATACGGTTGGGTTCGTTATATTAAATAAATAAAAATGCTAAATTCCTAAATTAGGTTTTTAGCATTTTTTTGTTTAAAAACACTGACTTTTGCCAGTGTTTATAGTTATTTTCTTTTATCTAATGGTACATATTCATGTGTTTCACCAACATATTTAGCGGCAGGTCGAATAATTCTACCAGAATATAATTTATTTTCAATATTATGAGCTAACCAACCTACTGCACGTGCAACAACAAACATCAATGTATATAATTCACGAGGAATTGATAACATATCATAAATCAATCCACTATAAAAATCAACGTTTGCACAAACAGTAATTCCTTTTCGTTTTTTTATAGCCTTAATTGCTGCCTGTTCAAAACGATAATAAAATTCAAACTCTTTATCTCGTCCCTTTTCTTTAGCTAATTCCTTACATTGTTGTCTTAAAATAACACAACGAGGATCGCTAACTGTATATACAGCATGACCAATTCCATAAATCAATCCACTATTATCATTAAATTGCTTATCTAAAATTTTTTCAACAATATTTTCAATTTCTTGATCAGTAGCTTCTATTCCTATTTCATCAATTGCAAGAAGCATCTGTTGCATTACCGCTAAGTTAGCCCCACCATGTTTAGGTCCTTTTAATGAACCAATTGCACCAGCAAAACTTGAATAAATATCAGTTCCTGTAGAACTGATTACAACATTAGTAAAAGTAGAGTTATTTCCCCCACCATGATCAGCATGTAATACCAAGCACATATCTAAAACTTCTGCTTCTTTTTGAGTGAATTGTTTATTATCTCTAAGTAGATATAAAATATTTTCAGCAATTGACAAATCATATCTAATTTGATGAATATATAAACTTTCTTTATCAAAATAATGTACTTTGCTTCGATAAGCATAACATACAATCAATGGAATTTTAGCAATTAAATTTAATCCTTTATACATTGTTTCTTTAGGACTAGTATTATCAGGATCATCATCATATGAATACAACATCAAAACTTCTTGTTGTAATTTATTCATTAAATTTTTTGATGGAAAACCTAATATTTTAGACTCTAAATAATTTGGTGGTAATTCATAATATTTAGACATCTCATCTTTAAATTTATTTAATTCATCTTCATTTGGTAAATATCCAAACAAAATTAAAAAACATGTCTCTTCAAATAAAAATCTTTGATGCGGTTTTCTTTTATTAATAATATCGCTAACATTAATTCCCCGATAATATAACTCTCCTTTACAGTCAACTTTTTTACCATCAACCCTTTTATAACCTACGACATCTGATATTTTAGTGAGACCGACAAGTACCCCAGTACCATCTTCATTTCTCAGACCTTTTTTAACATCATATTTTGAATAGAGTTCATTATCAATACGATATTCATCTTTTCTAACTTTTTCTAGAAACCCTTCTATAAACTCACTCATATATATACCCCCTAAACTTTACATATATTATATCATTATTTAGTATAATTGTATACAATCTATGTTAATTTAAAGTTAACTAGAGCTTCTATTATAAAATTTATATTATTTTTTTCTAGCGGCTATCAGTAACATCATTGGACGTCTCATTTCATCTTTCATTCCAGGTAAATTCATCATCTCTTTTGGTGGCTGTGGTTCAATAATATGTTGTAATTCAAAATCATTTTCAAGTAACGTATTTAAATAAGTTGTTAAAGTTCGATGATATTTAATTACTGGTTCTTTTAAAAATATTGCTTCACGTTTTCCTTCATAAAAATAATTATCAATTGGAAAATGCTTGATATTACCATTTTCATCATAATACCAATCTTGATTTCCATTAGCAGTAAAAATTGGATGTTCAACTGAAAAAACAAGATTCCCTCCACTTTTTAACCACATTGATATATTATTTACTAACGATTTAAAATCTTTTACATAATGAAATGCAAGTGAACTTATAATTATATCAAAAACATTTTTTGAAAATGACAAATCTTCCATCGCTATACAGCGATAATCAATTTTCTTATCATTATTTTTACTTTTTGCCACTTCCAACATCTTTTTTGAAATATCTATTCCTAAAACATATTTAGCTCCATTATCTATTGCATATTTACAATGCCATCCATACCCACATCCTAAATCTTAAACGGTTTTATATTGAAAATTAGGTAAAATTTTTTTAATTCATGCCATTCACCGGTTCCTTGTAACCCTTTTTTTGATCGTTCCATTTGACTATATTTAATAAAAAAGTTTTCATTATCATATTTATTTTCTTTCATAATAACTTTCCTTTCGTCTTTAAATTATTTATATTATAGCATTTAATTATTAGTCAATCATCGTGTTTTTAATTAATAATCTTGTCTTGTTTTAATAATTATTTATATTACTTAGGTTGTTTAATTAGGATAATTAAGCTAAAATTAATATAGAGGCGATATTATGGAAAAAAAAATTACAGGTTTGAGTGATCAAGAGGTTATCCAAAGAATTAATGAAGGAAAAGTTAATAATGTCGATAACAAAATTACTAAATCTTATAAAGAGATATTTATCAATAATACAATTACTTTTTTTAATATGATCAATGTTTCTTTATTAGCATTACTTATCTTTGTTGGTTCTTATAAAAATACTTTATTTATCTTAGTCATCGTTATTAATACGATTGCTGGAATATATCAGGAAATAAAAGCAAAAATTACTTTAGATCGACTTAAAATCATTGTTTCTTCTAAAGTTGATGTTATTCGTAATGGTATAACTAAAACAATTGCAATCAATGAAATTGTTTTAGATGATTATTTAATTTTACATACTGGTATGCAAATACCATCAGACAGCATTTTAGTTGATGGTTATGTTGAGGCCAATGAAGCATTGTTAACAGGAGAGTCAGATCCAATTTTGAAGCAGACTGGTGACAAGCTTTTTTCTGGTAGCTTTGTTACTTCTGGTAAAGGGATATGTAAAGTTATTCATGTAGGTGATGATAATTATACTAATAAGATTGCTAATGAAGCAAAGAAATTGAAGAAACATGATTCTAAATTGAATCAAAGTTTAAATATGATTTTAAAATATATTAGTATTATTATTGTACCATTAGGAATATTATTGTTTTTAAAACAATATTTATATGGTAATTTAGGTTTTAATGATGCAATTGTTAGTACTGTTGCAGCAATTATTGGCATGATTCCTGAGGGATTAGTTTTACTTACAAGCGTCGCTTTGACCATCAGTGTTCTTCGTCTTGCAAAACAAAAAACTTTAGTACAAGAATTGTTTTGTATTGAAACTCTTGCTCGAGTAGATACTTTATGTCTTGATAAAACTGGTACAATTACTGAAGGAACGATGAAAGTTGAATTTGATGTTAAAATATGTAATGTTAATATTGAAGAAATTGTTGGTAATCTAATTAATTCATCAACTGATGAAAATGTTACTTCTAATGCGCTAAAAAAACATTATACTAAAATGAATAATTATAAATTATGCCATAATATTCCATTTAGTTCTGATCGTAAATATAGTGGGGCTTCGTTTTATCAAGAAGGAACTTATTATTTAGGTGCATATCAATTTTTATTTCCCCAAGGTAATGATGAGTTAGAAATAATATGTAATAAATATGCTAGTGACGGTTATCGTATTTTAGTTTTAGCTCATAGTAGTGAAGTAAAACAAGACGATAAATTAGCTTTGGATTTAACTCCATATGGTATCATTGTTTTAAGCGATGTAATTAGAAAAGATGCTAAAGAAATTCTTGCATATTTTGATAAACAAGGTGTTGATTTAAAAGTAATCTCTGGTGATGATCCGCTTACCGTTGGAGCAATTGCTAAAAAAGCTGGTTTAAAAAATGCTAATCATTATATTGATGCCTCTACTTTAAAAACACCTCAAGATTTTGAAAACGCACTTAAAAGTTATTCTGTATTTGGACGTGTAACCCCTCAACAAAAAAAGGAAATGGTTTTAGCTTTAAAACGTTTAGGACATACGGTAGCGATGAGTGGTGATGGTGTTAATGATGTTTTAGCTTTTAAAGAAGCTGATTGTTCAATTGCAATGGCAGCAGGTAGTGATGTAGCTAAAAATGTTGCAAATTTAGTATTATTAGATAATAATTTTAGTGCTATGCCACATATTGTTAATGAAGGAAGACGGGTTATTAATAATATTACGATGTCTGCATCAATGTTTTTAATTAAAACTATTTTTTCTATTTTAATTTCTATTGCAACTATCTTTTTAGGTCAAGCTTATCCGTTTGAACCAATTCAGCTTTCTTTGATTAGTACTTGTGGCGTTGGAATCCCAACATTCTTTTTAACGTATGAAGCTAATTTTGAACATGTAAAAGGAAATTTTTTAACGACTGTTTTAGAAAAATCATTTCCATTTGCCCTTACAATTGCTATTGGTGCTGCCACGATTACTAATATTGGTTTATATTTAGGATATGATCCTTTAATGTTAGCAACGATTTGTATTTTATTTACAGGGTGGAATTATTTACTTGCATTATTAAAAATCTATCGCCCATTAACATTATATCGTAGAATTGTTATTTATCTTACTCAACTACTTTATTTTGCTTTAATGCTAATTGGACAGCCATTATTTGAGTTAACTGATATTAGTTTTAATTGGTTAGTTGTTTTATTAGCTTTAATTGTGTATTCTTCGTTATTTATTGATTTTTCTAGCTATTTATTTAAACAATTAGAAAAATTTTATAATAAACATAAAAAATCAAAATAATATTATCAAAGGAGAACGATTATGTATGAAAAAATAAAATCACTGGCAAAGCAATATTATCCTGAAACAGTTGCTATAAGAAGAGATTTGCATAAATATCCTGAACAAGGCTGGTTAGAAATGCGTACTGCTTCTTTAGTTGCTAAAAAACTAGAAAAGCTTGGTTATCAAGTATTAATTGGAAAAGAAATAATGTGTGAAGAGTATCGAATGGGTGTTCCTGACCAAGAAATACTTGAAAGTAATTACCAACGTGCTATATCACAAGGTGCTGACCCTTATTATATAAAAAAAGTAAAAGATGGTTTTACAGCAGTAGCTGGTATTTTAAAAAATGGTAGTGGTCCAGTTGTTGCTATTAGATTTGATATGGATGCATTGTGTATTGAAGAAGATGATTCTATTAATCATAATCCTGGTAAATTTGGTTTTATTTCATGTAATCAAGGTACTATGCATGCTTGCGGTCATGATGGTCATGTAGCAATCGGTTTAACTGTTGCTAAAATTTTAAGTAATATTAAAGACAGTATTCAAGGAACAATAAAGCTTATTTTCCAACCAGCTGAAGAAGGTGTTAGAGGTGCTAAAAGTATTTGTAAAAGTGGTATTTTAAAAGATGTTGATTATATTTTTGCTGGTCATATTTGGCAACAAGAAGCAAATGAAGATTATGACATTTATTTAGGAATGAATGAAACTTTTGCAACAACTAAACTTGATGTTATTTATCATGGTGTTTCTTCTCATGCAGCAGGAATGCCTCAATTTGGAAAGAATGCTTTACTATCAGCATCATCTTGTGTTTTAAACTTACATTCAATTCCTCGAAATAGCGATGGTTGTACTAGAATAAATGTTGGTACAATTAGTGCTGGTACTAGTCGTAATGTCGTTCCAGAAACTGCTAAATTAGAAATTGAAGTACGCGGTGCAACTACTGAATTAAATAATTATATGGAAGTATATGCTCGTGATGTTATTCGAGGAGCTGCTTTAATGCATGATACAATTGTTGAAATAAAGCAAATGGGTAAAGCCTATTCTCTTGATTGTGATAAGGAAATGATGGATATTATCAATCATGTATGTAGTGAACATTTAAAAGAAATTAAAGTTGCCCCAAATTATTTGAGTCCTTTAGATGGCAGTGATGATTTTTCTTATATGATGTCTACAGTTCAAGACCATGGTGGAATTGGTACTTATATGAAATTAACGACAAATCTTTGTGCCTCTCCACATAATTGTGCTTTTGATTTCGATGAAAAAGTTCTATTAACTGGTACTACTGTTTACAGCTGTATTGCATATTATTTATTACACAAATAATCGTACGATGATTCGTACGATTATTTCATTATCTTTTATTTGTTTCAAAAAAGCTCATAAAATTATCAACAGCATTATTAATATCGTCACCTAATTGTGTTCTAAATTCATCAAAATCATATTTAGCCCCATTTATAATATCATCTAATTCATCATCATTTGCATTATATACTTCTTTAGCATACTCTTTAGTTTGATGAGCTAAATTTCTAATTGTATCTTCATCTCCAACTTGTCCTTTATCTGCAGCCATTTGTAAATAACTTGCATGTTCATATAGTTTTTTTGCAGTTTCTTTATCTTTTACATTATCAAGATTTTCATTAATATAAGTTACTGCTTCACTTACATCTGTTTTATTTATTTCATAATCATTATTAAATTTATTTGTTATTTCTTTATCGATTTTTTCTAAGTCGTTATCAGTAGTGTTATTGTTTGTATCATTAGTTTGATCTGTTTGATTGGATTGATTAGTATCACTAGTATCTTCTTTACTACATCCTACTAATGCAAAACAAAATGTGCATATTAATGTTAGACACAACAAATATTTAGTTATTTTTTTCATTTATATAATCTCCTTATCATAATTTTATATTATTATTTTTAACCGATATTAGTTTTTTATTCTAAAAATATTGTATAATATAACCGGTGATTAAAATGAAAGAAAAACAACTAGATTCATTATTAGAAAATATTAATTATGAAATATCGATTCTTGCAAATACAAGTGCATTTATTAAACAAGAGTTTGAAGATGTATCCTGGGCTGGTTTTTACTTAAATCAAAATCAACAATTGATTTTAGGACCATTTCAAGGATTAATTGCTTGTACTTTAATTCCTTTTGATAAAGGTGTATGTGGTGCTTGTGCAAGTAGTAAAAAAACTATTTGTGTTGAAAATGTTCATGAATTTCCTGGACATATTGCTTGCGATAGTGCAAGTAATAGTGAAATTGTAATACCAATTATCATTGATGATGATTTATATGGTGTATTAGATCTTGATTCTACTAGTTTTAATCGTTTTAAAAAAGATGATCAAATTATTTTAGAAAAGCTAGTAGCTATTTTAGTTAAACATTTAAAAAGAATTAAATGTTAAAAGGTAAATTGTGCTTTAAGCACAATTTACCTTTTAGCTTTTTTTATCAAATTTATGTTTACATTTTGGACATGTAATTGTAATTTTACCACGTCCTCTTGGTACTCTTACCATTTGTTTACAGCTTGGACATAAAAAATATTTATGTTCTTTATCTTGTTGATTATTCTTAATAAGATTATATCTTCTTTTTATTGGATGAATTAATGATAAAAATCTTTCATTTTCTTGTCTGCGTCGATAAATATTTCGTGAATATGTTCTAAATAAATAATACAATAAAACCAACCAGATAATTAGAACTAAAAATGATTCTTTAATAAAAAATACATATAAAAGTAACAAGATAAGTGCCAAAACAACTAAAAAAATATTAAATTGATCACTACCGTATCGTCCACTCATAAATTTTATTAAAGAATTTTTAAACTTATCCATTATTCTCCCTCTTTTCATCTTTGATAATAAAATAATACTAATAAATTATGAATTTATTATTACTTTTTCTTATATTCTTTACGACTATTATTATTTTCAATTAATAAAGTTTTAAAAAAGCAAATTATTGCTTCTCTTGATTCACTATCCATATTTTTAAGCTGTTTTAAAGCTTTAATTAAATGAATAAACGCTTTTTGTGAAAAATCATTAACTTTTTCTATCTTTATTGCATCAAGAATATTAAAAATACTTTCAATCGCCTGCTTTCTAGTATCTTTATCAACTTTACTAAGCCATGATTTAAAAGTAATATCCATTGCTTGACTATCTTTATTAAAATCCCTGCAAGTAATAAAATTTTTTCCTTCAATTTGCCAAGAAAAAGCATCATGTTGCATTAATCCTTTTGCGTCACTTTTAACAATAACTACATCTTCTAAATAATCAAGCATAATTCCAAAAATACAATTTTCTGGTGCATATTTTTTAATTTTAGAAATAAGTAAATTATAATTTGTTAACTTTGTATTTTGTAAATCAAATCCTGGTCCATCATGATTATATATACATATTATTCTATCAATTAATTTTTTATCGCTATTACTAGCGGCATATACTGCAAGATTACCACCTTTTGAATGTCCACCTATTCTAATTTTAACACCATAAAAATATTGATAAAAATATTCTTTAAATATTTTAAAAATACTAGTTTGTTTATTTCTATTTTTTATTAAAAAACTAAGTGAGTATTTATATTTTTTTCCAACAATCATCTCTAAATATTCTTTAGCTCTAATTTGTGAGGGAATCAAAGTTTTATATGACATCATAAAATCTTCTTTCCAACCTAAAATAGTATCATCTGTCCCACGATAAGAAATAAAAATACTACCATCTGGTAACCAAAATGTAATGGCAGCAAATTGTTTAGTAATTTTATAATCTAATTCACTTACGTAATCAGATAATAATATATCTTTATAACGATTTGATTTTGCCATGATTTCTAATAAAACAATTGAATTTTTTGTAAACGAAAATTCTTGCATCAATTTTTCTACATCATTTAATTTAAAAAACTCATCAGCAACATCTTTTAAATAACATTTTTCACTTATTACAACATTATTAAACTCAACATATATAAGTAAACTTAATGCTAAAGCATCAATATCATTAAAAGGATCATTTTGAAAACTCAAATCACCTCGCCATTTTACATAATCAATTATATTTGTCACAATATTTCTCCTAACTCATTATTTATATATTCGTTTTCATAACTATCTTTATTCACATTTTATGCACTTTTTCACATCTATAATAAATTATTACTATTCATCTTTAATATTACCTTTTTTTACATTTATATCGATTATCTTTTTTATATATTCCCATATATCAAGCGATCCTAATTTTGTTTTTTCCTGTCTTTGTATTACTTGATTTTTATTTACATTATGTTTTATCCAATCGCTACCATCATTGGAATTATTTAAAAGTAATGGCTGAAAATTATCCATTGCATGTGCAAACTTTGCTTCAGCAGTTTTACATGCTTCAAATTCTTCAAATAAATTTTTCAGTTCTTCTTTTTGATCGTCAGGAAGAATTCCAAAAATACGATCAGCAGCTCTTTTTTCACGTTCTTTTTGAGTTTTTAAACCGATCGTATCATATGCATAAGTATCACCTGCATCGATTTCTACGATATCATGAATTAATGCCATCATCATCGCTTTAGCTATATCAAATTGTTCATTTGCATATTCTTTCAATAAATAAATCATAATTGCCATGTGCCATGCATGTTCAGCATCATTTTCTTGACGTCCATGATTGCTTAAATGTGTTTGACGAAAAATATTTTTCTCTTTATCAATTTCTAAAATAAAAGCTAGTTGTTTTTCGAATCTTTGTTTATCCATATTTTTACCCTACCTTAATACTATTTTACATTTATTATAACATGCTATTTTATTTTTAGTTCTAAAATTAAAAGAGATACTCAAAAGTATCCCTTTTAACGCTTATTTAAATTAATCCTTTTTTCTAAGCATTGTATAAGTAGCTACACTTAATAATGCAATTGTTGTATAAATACCAGTCAAACTATTATCTCCTGTTTTTACTGCAATATTTTTATCTTGGTTAGTTTTATCTTTATTATCTTCTTTATCCATTGATGTATCTTTAGCTGTTATTTCAATTTCAAATTCAACTTTAAAATCACCATAACTAATTACAATAACTTGTTTACCAAGTTTATTCATATCTGGTAAAGAAATGATTAAATCATCATTGCTAATTAATACAGTTGTCTGATTGTCATAGTTAGCTAAAACTTTTAAACCATCAAGATTAAATACTTCGCCTTGTTTATATGTTAGTTTTAATGGTAAAGATTGAATTTTTAAACCTGATAATTTTTTTGCAATAACTTCAATTGTATCATCAACAGATAACTCTGTTCCTTTATAAACAATAATAACGTTTTGCTTACCAATATGATACTTATCAAATCCTCTTACCTCAAAATCAAGAGCAGTTACTTTTTTTATCTCTTCACTACCATTGTCATAAACAATCTTTACTTCTCCTCTATAAATAAATTCCATTCCTTCTTTAATTTGTCTAATCTCTGGCTTTTCAACCCATATTAATGATACAGGTGTTTTTTCTTTAATTAAAATAGGATAAGTAACAGTAAATCCATTATAAGTAACACTAACATTTACCTGACCAGGTTTACTCATATCAACACTACACATAGCTAAAGTAATATCAATTATTTCACTACTTCCATTATCATAAGTCAATAACAATTTACCACCAGTAACATCTAAACCTTGACCTTCAATATACTCAGTTTTATCTGGTAAAGTTGAAACACTAATATTAACTAATGTTTTATCATTGATCAATATTTCAAAACTAGTAGTCAATCCTCCATAATTAACAATAATAGTTTGATTACCAATTTTACTCATATTTGGTACATTAAACATATTACTATCTACATTTACTATTTCTTCACTTCCATCATTATAGTAAACTTTAATTGTTGCTCCATTAATTTCAAATTTTTGATCAACAAGATAATTAACTTTATTAGGTAAACTATTCATTTCTATTTTTGTAATAACTTTTTCGATAACATTTACATCAAATGTTGCTGTTTTACCTTGATATGTTACTATAATTGTTTGTTTCCCTACAATACTTGCATCATAGCCACTAATCATATCATCAGTTAAACTGATTTCTTCACTTGTTCCATTATCATAGAACACTTTTACTTTTCCACCACTTAAATCTAATCCTTGTCCTTCGATATATTCTAATTTATTAGGTGATGTTACTTCTATTTTTGTAACTGATTTTGCTTTTACATTTATTTCAAATGTTGTTGTTTTTCCTTTATATGTCACTGTAATTGTTTGCTTTCCTATAACATTTGCATCATAACCACTAATCATATCCATTGAAGCATCAATTACTTCTGATGTGCCATCATTATATAATGCAATTACTTTTAAATTACTGATGTCTAAAGGTTGTCCTTCGATATATTCAGTTTTGATTGCTCCATCTGTCGTAATCAAAGTTAAGATGCGTTCTACAACATTGACTGTAAAGCTTACAGTTTTATTTTCATATGTAATCGTTACTGTTTTTTGGCCAAGTGATGATGAATCAAAACCACTACACATTTTTTCAGTTACATCAATTAATTTAGTGTCTCCATCATTATATGTTACTTTAATTCTTGCTCCTTCAAGATTTAATTTTTGTCCTCTTATATATTCGACTTTATCTGGTGGAGTTACTAATTCTATTTTTGTAGCTTCTTTTTTTATAACCTCAACTTCAAATGTTGCTGTTTTTCCTTGATATGTTACGGTAATTGTCTGTTTTCCAAGATGATCTTTATCATAGCCACTAACCATATCACTAGTTAAATCTATTTTTTCACTTGTATCATCATTATAAGATACAATAACTTTTCCACCTGTTAAATCTAATGATTGCCCTTCAACATATTTAACTTTTGTAGGAGGAGTTAATACTATATCTTTAACTTCTTTTTCTATTATTTCAATTTTAAAAGTGGTAGAAACTGTTTTATTATCTTCTTTATATGTAACTGTTATCGTTTTTTCACCTAAACTAGATGAATCAAAACCAGTAATTGTTACATCATTATAATTTAATTTTTTAGAACTATCATCATTATAATAAGCTGTAATATCTAAACTTTCAGGATCAAAATCTTGACCAATTACATATTTTGTCTTTGTTGATATAACTTCAAGATGATTAAGAGCTAATGGCTCTTTTACTGTAACAGTTTTATATGGTGTAATGAAAGTATTTCTAATTACATCGTTTGTTATACGATATATTACAAAATATTTACCGGCATCTTCTTTGGTTACATTTTCAATTGTAAAAGTTGGTTTACTTGTTTGAGCAATCAATATTGGATCACCATTATCCTGTGATTTATACCAATTATACTCATCTATAGGCCAATTTTCATATGGTGTCACTTTCATTGTCAGTGTTTCATTTTCTGTTACCATATACCTCAAATTTTTGTCACTATCCGTATTTCTAATTCGATCAAAGCAAACTTCAAAATCACCTATTAAATTTTGAGGATCATTAACATTTTCTGGTAAAAAATACCATGTTACGTTCATCCATTTTTCACCTAAACCTGAACTTTTATATTGCCATCCTACTTCTAATAATTCTTTGCGCCCATTATCTGTTTCAAATGTTATTTCAGTAGGCATAACACCAAATATATCATTTTCATCTACACTATTTTCATTCCACAAACTATCATGAACCTTTGTCCATGCATAATCAACTTTTACAACATTTGAACTAAGCATTGTAGCTGGATCAAAAAGATCAGTTTGATATGTAACAATTTTATCATTTTTATTTAAATCTTTTAGACCTAGTATTTCTATTTTATATGAATCAACATATGTATCTGTATTTACTTTAGGTTGTGCAAACGCAAATCCATAACCATAACTTACTGTTGTTAATTTATTATTTTTTGCTGTACATTCATAACTTTCATTAGTAGTTAAATTAGTTACTTTTATTGTGATATCATTAATATTATCATAACTTAATTGTTGATCATTTAGTTCTATTGACCACGCTGTTTCTTCTGGATTAAGACTAATATTAGGATAAGGACCTGGAGCTGGGTATGCTGTACATGGTAAATTCATTGTTCCTCCACCCAACTGTCTTCCTATTGCCATTCTATCTGTATATGCAAATGTCATCCCTGTTGTTTGATAACTCAATAACATATCACGATGCCCTGTCGTATTGAATGCATTTTGTCTTTGATTGTATCCTTCTTCAAACCATTGTTCAATTGCTGCTTGAGGTGAACTACCATAAGCAATAATGTTATTAGGTGCAAATGCAGATTGCCAAAATTCATCACTCATATCATTAGGCTTTGACCATAAATTTGAGCTACCAGGATAATGATTTAATGAACCTGTTGCATTAAAATACAATGTTTCAATGACTGCAAAATTTTGTAAATTTTGATCATGACTAGAAATATTTTCATATGGATTTACCCCTGCTAACCAACGATAAAAATTAGTTAAATCCGTCATTGCTTGATGAACTTCAGTTTTTAATTTTCCTCCATCATAGGGAGCTACTAATGATGGGATAATCTCATAATAATCATTATTCCCTCTATTATAATATTCATCCTTTTTAGCAATATCATATTTTTCTGTTACTTCTTCTTTTGTTCTTCCTTTAAAAGGCTCTAATTCATTTAGATTAATTACATTATTATCTGCCTTTAAAGTCATCACATAGGAAGAAAGCATTGTAATACTTAAAACTAATGCTAAAAATATCGAAAAAACTTTCTTTAAATACCTCATTTTTATTCCCTCCTTGGATGTATTTATATATATAATTATATCCCTATTTGGTCTTAAATTCAATTTAATAAATCGAAAACACCCCATAAAATCAACATATTTTTCACATAAACAAAATTATAAATTATTAATAATTTTAAAACGTATTAATTAAATATAAAATAAATAGCACATAATATACTAACTTGTTATCAACAAATTACTATATTATGTGCTATACTAATCATATAAATGGCTGGGGTACCTGGATTCGAACCAGGGAAATGGCAGATTCAGAGTCTGCTGCCTTACCGCTTGGCTACACCCCAATGTATAATTATTATATCACTTTTTAAAATAATTTAAAGGAGAAAATTTAAAAATGAACAAAATCAGAACCCGTTTTGCTCCAAGCCCTACTGGTTATATGCATATAGGAAATTTAAGAACTGCATTATATAGTTACTTAATCGCTAAACATCTTGACGGCGAGTTTATTTTAAGAATTGAAGATACAGATAAAGAACGTGAAGTAAGTGGTGCTATTGACCTTATTTATGATGTTTTAAAAGATACTGGTTTAACATATGATGAGGGACCATTAAAACCAGGTAATGTAGGACCATATATTCAATCAAAAAGACTAGAAATATATCAAAAATATGCCCATAAATTAGTTGATTTAGGTTATGGACATTATTGTTTTTGTAGTGAAGATACGATTAAAGAAAACCAAAATTATTTATATGATGATCCATGTAAAAATATTTCAATTGAAGAAGCTAGAAAAAGAATTGCAAATAATGAAAAATATACCATTCGTCAAACTATTAATAAAACTGGAACAACTACATTTAATGATGCAGTTTATGGCACTATTGAATACGAAAATTCCTTATTAGACGAAGGAATTTTATTAAAGAGTGATGGTTATCCTACATATAACTTTGCTAATGTCATTGATGATCACTTAATGAATATTACACATGTCGTTAGAGGAAATGAATATTTATCAAGTACTCCTAAATATAATTTAATTTATCAAGCTTTTAACTGGCAAATACCTACATATATTCATGTTCCTCCAGTAATGAAAGATGCTCAAAATAAATTAAGTAAGCGTAATGGTGATGCCAGTTATCAAGATTTAATTAATAAAGGTTTTTTAAGTGAAGCAATTATTAATTATATTGCTCTACTTGGCTGGTCACCAGTTGGCAAAGAAGAAATATTTTCATTAGATGATTTAGTTAAACAATTTACAATTGAGCGAATTAGTAAATCACCAGCAATTTTTGATTATGAAAAATTAAAATGGATGAATGGTGTATACTTAAGAAATATGTCAATTGAACAATTTAATCAATTAGCTATAAATTATTATCAAAATAGTATTAAAACAAAAATAGATTACTTAGAACTTTCAAAAATCTTACAACCTCGTATTCAAATATTAAGTGAAATTAGTGAAGCTGTTGATTTTATCGACTTACCTCATCCATTTAATCAAGATTTATTTATTAATAAAAAAATGAAAACAAACATTGAAAATTCATTAGAAGCTTTAAAAATCGTTTTACCAGAATTAGCTAATTTAGATTTTAGCGATGAAGATAAAATTAAAGAAAAATTTATTGAATTAGCTAAAAAACATGAAAAGAAAAATGGACAGATCATGTATCCAATTAGAGTAGCTCTAACTTTTAAGGCATTTACACCTGGTGGTGCCGTTGAAATTGCTCATATTCTTGGTAAAGACGAAACAATTAAAAGAACCAAAAATGCTATTGAAAAATTAGAAGAAATAGTTTAAAACCTAGTCATTTGACTAGGTTTTTTGACTATGTCTTTCTTTTAATCTTCTAAAGGCATTCTTTAAATTAATATCCTCTTCTTGAGCAAAAACAATTTTAGTATCTTCTAAAACAATAACTAAACAATATTTTAATTTACGATTCAAACGATAATCCAACAAACTTACTTGTTCAAATAATAATTTTACTTCCGCAAAAGCCCTTTTTAAATCATCAATTTCACCAAAAAAGATTCCCTTTACTTGCTTGTATGCAAACTTCTTACTTTTAATCAATCCATTTACATAAAAATAATCATCTGTAATCTTTAAAGTATAAATCGCTCTTTTATTATAACCATCAATTCCTCCAATATAATTAAGATTATACTGAAATTTCATCTAATCACCTTATTCCTTATTATAATTTTTTATATCCTCTAATAAATAATTATATCCCTTAGCTTGTTTACGACGATATTCTTCCAATTTTTCTTTATCTAATCTTTCTACTTCTAAACGTAATTCTCTAGAAGAAATTCTTTTCCCACCTTGACCAAGAACAATTAATTGTTCTAAAGCATCTGATGTTGCTACTGTAATATTATATTTACTTGCAAGTTCATGTGTCGTTCTTTCAATATACATATCTGCTGTTTGGGCTTCTTTTGTATAAACAATATAGATATTATGATATTTATAACTAGACCCTAAATTATTTTTTACTTTATAAGCATCAAAAACTAAAATCAAAATACATTTTTTATAACCTTGATAATTACACATTATATCAATTAATCGTGTTCTAGCAGCATCTAAATTATCTTTAGCTAGTTCTTTTAATTCTGGCCATGAATGAATAATGTTATAACCATCAACTAATAAACATTCTGGCATGTATTTATATGTTGTATTACTAATGATTTTTTTAGCTGGTGTGGTTGTTTGATGTTGTTTTATTGGTCCATAAGTACGAATAAAAATATTTTCTAATTCTTCGTCTTCATTACTGTACGTTGTTTTTTCTATTTTCTTTTCTTTATTTTCATTTTTTGGTTTAAATTGATAAGGAATATGCATATAATTTTCTACTTCATCCCATTTAACATTAAAACCGGCACCATGACTACAAAATACAGAACCAGTAGGATTTTCAAGATCAGATTCACTATCATAATTGATTTTACTGATTATTTCTTCTTGATTAGTACAAGGATAATAACCATCAATTTGTAATGTTATTCTACCTTTACCTTTAGTATAACTAATTACTTCACTTTGATAATTTTGCATTTTACTAACTGGAGCCTTTCCTGTTAAATAAGCCATTTCATCTTGCTCTTTCGATAATTTAAAAGTACCATTCATTGTTTCAATATCATAAATTGCTCGACTTAAATATTCAACTGGTATTTCTAATGAAAACTTGAAGTATGGTTCTAATAAAATTGATTTAGTTGCTTTTAATCCTTGTCTTAATGCACGATACGTTGCTTCACGAAAATCGCCACCTTCAGTATGTTTTAAATGTGCCCTTCCAGATATCAATGTTATCTTCATATCAGTAATTAAAGAACCAGTTAAAACTCCAATATGCTCTTTTTCTTTTAAATGACTCAAAACTAACCGTTGATAACTTGTAGCTAAAACATTTTCTTTACAATCAACAGCAAACTCTAAACCACTTCCTGGTTTACCTGGTTCAAGTAATAAATGAACTTCAGCATAATGTCTTAATGGTTCAAAGTGTCCTACCCCTTCAACTGGTTCTAAAATCGTTTCTTTATAAATAATGTTACCGTGATCAAATTCAACATCTAAATTAAATCTTTCACTAATGATATTTTTTAGAATTTCAACTTGGATTTCTCCCATTAACTCAACATGAATTTCTTTTGATTGATTATTATAATTGATATGTAATTGTGGATCTTCTTTTGATAACAATAATAATTTTTCTAAAGCCTCATGTTGATTACAGTTTTCTGGTAAAATAATTCGATAATCCATATATGGTGTTAAAATCGGGGTATTAACTGTTGATTCATTTCCTAATCCTTGACTAATTTCAAAGTTCTTAAAACCTTTAATTGCACATATATCTCCAGCATATACTTCATTTACTAATTGATATTTATCACCTGAATAAATTCGAATTTGATCTACTTTTTCATTACCTACTTGTTCTTTTACTTTTAAACTACCACCCGTTATTTTTAAATGAGTTAGTTTATTGCCTTGTTTATCATGAGTTATTTTAAATACTCGAGCTTGAAACTGCTTAGGATATTGTTTTTCTTTAACATAGTTTGTAAATTCATTTAAAAAAGTATCTATTCCTTCTATTTTTAAAGCCGAACCAAAGAAACATGGAAATAAATTTTGCTGATAAATTTCATCAATGATCATCTCTTTTGTAAGAGTTTGATGTTCTAAATAATAATCTAGTAATTTTTCATTATTTAAAGCAATTGTTTCATAAAAATTTTCATCTAAATTTTCAAAATCAAAACAATTTACATCAAACTGATCTTTTAAATCATTCAACAATTTATCTTTATTTGCATAAATACTATCCATTTTATTTATAAAAATAAACGTTGGAACATGATAATGCTTTAATAATTTCCAAATTGTTTCACTATGATTTTGGATTCCATCAATACCACTAATAACTAATATTGCATAATCTAAGACCTGTAATGTTCTTTCCATTTCAGTTGAAAAATCAACATGCCCTGGTGTATCAATTAATGTGATTTGACAATCATTCCAATTAAAGATTGCTTGTTTCGAAAAGATTGTAATTCCTCGATCTCTTTCTTGACTATTATAATCTAAAAAAGCATCACCATGATCAACTCTACCTAAATGACGAATTGTTTTACTTAAATATAACATGCTTTCTGTTAATGTTGTTTTACCCGCATCAACATGCGCTAATATACCTAATACTATTTTTTTCATTCAATCACACCTTTTTAATATCTTATCATATCTATAATCTAAAATACACAACTATAATTTCTTTATCCTAAATCTATGATAAACAAGCAAAAATAATATCGATGTAACTGACCATGTAATTGGATAAGAAACAAGCAACATATTAAACGAAGAAAATATCGGTGCTATAAATAAAACCCAAAAAATTCTAAGCACACAAATACCTAAACATACAATTATCATCGGTTCAAGCGACTTTCCACAACCACGCATTATTCCAGAAAATATTTCCACACAACAATATGTAAAATAAAATGGTGTTAAAAAGCGAATTATTTCACTGCATTCATTAATAATTTTTATATCATTTGAAAATAAAACTGTAATATTGCTACCAAAAACCCAAAGAAAACTACTAATTAATCCCGCTGATACAAATGCCATAAATAAACATGTTTTCATTCCTTGATTTACACGTTTCATTAATCCAGCACCATAATTTTGTCCGGTAAATGTAGTTATTGTTGAACCAAATGCTCCCATTACCATCCAAAATAAAGCATCAATTTTAACATAAGCAGCCCATGAAGCAATTGTATTTGTACCATAAACATTAATACTTGTTTGTAAAACTATGTTTGAAATAGAATACATTGTTGATTGGATTCCAGCTGGAATTCCTATTTTTATGATTCTTTTTAAAATTGCTGCATCTATTTTTATTTCTTTTAATCTTAATTGATAACTATGCTTACTTTTCATCAGTTTTCTCATTACTAAAATAGCACATACAAATTGCGCAATTACTGTAGCAATTGCCGCACCAGCAACCCCTATCTTGAAATAAGCAACAAACAATAAATCAAAAAAGACATTTACACCACTACAGATAATCAAATAATATAATGGGGTTTTTGAATCACCAATTGCCCTTAATATTCCAGCACCGATATTATAAATTACCCCAGGTATCATACTTAAAAAATATAATTTCATATATGCTGTTGCATCATTAATAATATCACTTGGTACCCCAATCATATTTAGACATTGTCTGGAAAAAAGCAAACCAAAAACCATCATGACAACACCACATATAAATGACATTGCAATCGATGTATGAACTGCTTTAGATACTTTTATATCATCATTCGATCCATAAAATTGGGCAATTACAACAGTTGCCCCAGATGATAATCCAATAAAAAAATTAACGATCAAGTTAATCAAATTACCAGTTGAACCAACTGCAGCAAGAGCATTAGTTCCCACATATTTTCCTACAATAACTGTATCTACAGTATTATATAGTTGTTGAAAAAATGTTCCAATTAAGATAGGAAAGAAAAACAATAACAATTGTTTCCAAATCACTCCGGTTGTTAAATCTAATTCTTTATCCATAATATCCTCCCTAATAGACTGTTTATTATCATAGCATCAATAATCACTACCAGCAACATAATTCACAAAAAAACACCTAATTAGGTGTTTATTGTTCTAAATAACGTTTTAAAAATTCTTTTGTTCTTTCCTTACTTGGATGATTAAAAATATGGTCAGGTGTTCCTTGTTCCATAATTACACCACCATCCATAAAAACAACTCTTGAAGAAACATCACGAGCAAATTGCATTTCATGAGTTACAACGATCATCGTTAATCCTTCATTGGCTAAATCTTTCATAACTTTTAATACTTCACTTACCATTTCTGGATCTAAAGCACTTGTTGGTTCATCAAATAATAATACTTCTGGTTCCATACATAATGCTCGAGCAATCGCTACACGTTGCTTTTGCCCTCCTGATAATTGAACGCTACTTACATTAGCAAATTTCAACATTCCTACTTTTTCTAAATATTTTTTTGCTATTTCAATAGCTTCTTTACGATGTCTTTTTAAGACTTTTACTTGTCCAATAACACAGTTTTCTAAGACTGTTTTATTATTAAATAAATTAAAGTTTTGAAACACCATCCCAACTTTACTACGATGCTTATTTACATTAATTTCACCTTTTAAAATATCTTTTCCATGATACATAATTTTACCAGCATTTGGTGTTTCTAAAATATTTAAGCAGCGTAAAAATGTTGATTTACCACTACCACTAGCACCAATGATCGTAACAACTTCACCAGAAGAGACTGAAAAATCAATACTATGTAATACTTCTAAATCACCAAAAGATTTTTTTAGTTTTTCAACTCTAATAATTTCTGACATTATTGTACACTCCCTTCTTGATCAAAAACAATTGCTTTTTTACGATTCATTCTTTTTTCAATATAATTCAATATTCTTGTAGTTGGGAATGTTAAACATAAATAAATCAAGGCAACTACAAAGTAAGTAGGAACAAATGCATATAAACTTCCAGCAACACTTTTTGCTTGATAGAATAATTCAGTAACTGCAATAACATTTAAAACACTACTATCTTTAATATTAATTACAAATTCATTACCGATTGCTGGAAAAGAATTTTTAATTGCTTGTGGTAAAACAATATATAACATTGTTTGTACACTATTCATTCCAATACTTCGAGCTGCTTCACTTTGTCCTTTATCAACTGCTTGAATACCTGAACGAATAATTTCAGCCATATATGCTCCAGTATTGATTGTAATTACAAAAACCCCAGCAGTAAATGGCGACCAATGGACAATATTTTTTAAACCATAATAAATAAATGCCCCTTGTACCATCATTGGTGTTCCTCTAAATATTTCAATATAAACTGTAGTAATAAACCAAACTATTCGTTTAACAATCTTACTAATTAAACTATCTCTTTCTTCAACCTTGATTGCTCTAATTGCACCAATAATTAAACCAATCAACAATCCTAAAATCGTACCACTAAAAGCCAGTGTCAATGTTGAACCAATTCCACTAATAAACAGTGGACTATAAACTTCAAAAATTTGTTTTGCAGCAACAAAAATATTATCACTTAAACTTGTAATTGTTGCCGGAATACGTTCAATTGCTTCATCCATCATTTCACGTTTTTCTTTATTAGATAATGTATCTAAATAACTATCAATTTGATTTTTCAATTCTGGATTATCTTTATTTACTGCAATTGATACTGATGTATCTGTTAAATCAACATCAAAACCCTTTCCATCTGCAAATTCTACATATGTTAAATCCGGATTTGTTGCAACAATTCCGGCAGCTACTGGTAATTCAGCAGTTACCCCATCAACTAACTCATTATTTAATTGCATTACCATTGCTGGATAATCTTCTAAAGCAGTTGCATGAATAACATTAGGAATTTGATCAATTACTGTATCGTATAAAGTATTTAATTGTCCTAATACTTTTTTATTAGAAAAGTCTTTTAAACTTTTAGCATCAGCTAATTTATCATCTTTTCTAACGATCATTACCATTTGTGATTCATAATATGGTTGTGTAAAATCAACTCTTTGACGGCGATCAGCAGTATCAGTCATCCCCGCAATTACAGCATCAATAACTCCTGCTTGAAGTGCTGGTTCTAAACCATCCCAGCTCATCTTTTTAATTACTAATTCTTTCCCTAAATAATCAGCAATAGCTCTAGCAATAGTTACATCATAACCATCAGCATATCCGCCCCCTTCTAAAGCAACAGTTGTCTCAGTTTCATTTACCTGAGTCCAGTTAAATGGTGTGTAGTTACACTCCATACCTACTATAAAAGTATCATCATCTTCCTCTTGAGCTTTTATCGTATTAATTGGGGATATTATCGATAAAAGTACAGTTAATACTGTAATAATTTTTAATAGTTTTTTCATCTTTTCTTTCTCCTAATTTTGATATGAAAAAAAGTCGTGCTATTAACACGACTTGGTTATCTTGTGTTAATAGCTCCTCTTCATTACTGAAGGAGTGTTGTAGGTATTTCCCACAACCCCTAGATAATAAATCGCCATTTATTACCTATCGGCAAAGATTACCTTTCCTATAGATCACTGTATGCCTACTTACTATAGTACTCTGATGCTTTGCAACCTCTATTTTTTTCATCTTTAGAATATCTTAATTAGCTGATTTTGTCAATAAAAATCTTTTCTTTTAGCTTTAAGCAGTTGATTTTTATTAGTATATTTTTATAACTTTATATTTAAAATATTATATCGTTATTTATTACTATTTATTTTTATCAATTATTTTCATTTTAGTTTTGCTTTTATATATAAAACAAATAATAAATACAACTCCTATTAGTGGTAATCTTAAAATACTTTCAAACGTATTACCAACAGCTAGACTAAAAATATTCATAATAATATAAGAAATTACAAATAATGATATTATTAAGATTATATCTTCTTTTAAAAGTCTTGAAATATCTTTTTTATACCAAGTTATTATAACCATAAAAATCATAGCCGTTATTAATGCCTGGAGAATATAACTTATTGGTCCTTGAATACTAGACATCTCAATTTGTTGTTTAATTTGTAATTGGCTTAAATTCTCTGTTCCAATAAAATAATCTTTTTTTATTTGACAAATCAAATGAACTGTTTGTAAAAGTGCAATCAACCCTAATATGATTCTGTTAAAAATAACTCGATTAAATTTCATATTTTATCCCCCCTTTAATGTATATACATGATTTCCATAACCTAACTATATTGATGACAAATGATCGTAAAGTACAAGATATGCTCTAACTTTATATGTTCTAGAATATTCAAAAATAATCTACTTACTAAAACATTGTAAATACTTGGACAAAAAGCAATATAATACTATACAAATTCAACATTTAATTGGAAATCAAAAAATTATGTAATATTTTATGTTTCTTCTCTGTTATAGATAAACTAAAAATATCTATTTAAGTATACAGTTACTTTCATTAATTATTTACTAACCTCATATATAAACTTAATTAACGTATATTATTTATCCTCTCCTTTCTGTTTGCAGTTTTATCATCGGTTAATAAATAAGGCATAACTACACTAGATAATTTATATATCATATTTCTATTCTTCCTAAAAAAATCATAAATGTATTAATAAAAAATAACAATCTATTTTTAGTAAGTGGTCATAAATATTTCGTGAGTGGTATTACAAAATTATTATGATATCTAAATTTACTTTTAATATTTAGTTTCTTTAATTTATAGTTGACATTTATAATTTTGACAAGAATAATAAAATTAAAAGGGATATTTATACATTATATTTTTGAATAATAAAAATTGTTCTTTATAATGTACAAATAAAATTTAAACTAAATACAACCATAATAATGATACAAATATGATTACACATTAAGATGAAGTCAAATATCTTGCTAGTTTCTTATATCATCAGTTAGATAGAAAGGAGAAGGTATAATGTAATAATTACAGTATACCAAATATTTAGAATGTTTTACTTTGCCATAGTTGACGATCAACAACTAGATATAGATAAAATTAAAAATATGATCATTAAATATTGTAATAATTATTCAATTACATATAGTATTGATTCGTATTTAAAAGATAGCAAACAGCTTTATGAAAAAAAATACGATGCGATTTTTCTTGATATTGATTTACCAAAAACTAATGGTCTTAATATTGCAAAAAAAAATAAACAGTATATATAAAACAAAAATCATCTTTATTACAAATTATAAAGACTATATGCACTTAACATTTAACGTAAATGCTTTTCACTTTGTGCATAAAGAATACATTGATTATGAGCTTTATCCAATACTTTCACTTTTATTCAAATCAATTCAAAAAAAATATATTATAATACAAGATACTCCAATTTATCTTGTTGATATAATTTACATCCAAATAGATGACCACTATTGTTATATATATACTAGTAAAAAAAAATATTCAAACATGGTCTACTTTAGAATCTATATTAGACCAAATAGATGATAAAAAATTTTTTAGAATAAACCGACAAACAGCTTTAAACATGGATTATATTTATGCAGTTGAAAATAACCATATAATTTTAACAAATAATGTCAAACTAGTATTATCACGAAGAAGAAAAAATGAATTTTTAAAATGCTATCATCAATATTTACTGGAGCAAATTTAATATGGAAATATTTAATCTTTTTATTAACATAATTGAATCTTTTTCAATATATTTATTTATATCTCTTTCTTTAAAAGGAAAAAAATGGTGTTATGTTTTTCTTTTTAGTGCTCTTGACTGTTTAAATACTTCAATTCATAATTATTTTAATTTACCTGAATTATCACTAACATTATCTTGTTTAATACTTATGTTTATTTATGCATCATCTATTAATAAAAATAATTATTTATTAAATCTTTTACTTGCACTTTATACTTATACAGTTATTGCATTAACAACATCTTTTATTTTAATGATTTTTTATTTTCTTAATATAAGTTTTCCATATATAAATTCAGGTAGTTATATAATTTCTACTTTACTTATCAAATCTATTGATTTATTTTATTTTATCATCGCTGCAAAATACATAAATAAATATGATATTTTAAAAACAAAGAAATTTATTTTCTTATTTGCATGCTTTTTCATTTTATTATGTATGAACAGTATCATTAGTGATTTGATATTTTCTTATCAAATACTTAATATATACACTATGTTACTTAATTTTTTTGTTTGTTTATTAATGATTTCTATATCATTTATTTTTGTGCAATCAAAAAAAGAACAATCAGAATATTTAAAATTACAAAATGATATATTAAAATTTAATAATCAGATTAATATACAAAAAATTAACAAAACAAACATGATTGAATTAAATAAAATAGTACATGATATAAAATATGTTTTGCAAGTCATAAAATACTATTTAGACAAAGAAAAAAAAGAAGAAATATATAAAATTATCAATAAATATTCAAAGAATCTAGCTGAAAATAATTATGTATTGAAAACTGGTTTTGAACTATTAGATTATATATTAATTGAAAAAATGATCTTTTAAAAAAATATCACATAGAAACATTTATTACTTGTCAAATAAACTATTGCCCACTAAAAGACGAACATTTTTTTATGATTTTAGGAAATTTAATCGATAATACAATTGAAAACTGCAGTTCTAATTATATAAAACAAATAAAAATCAATATTGGCGAATATCAAAATAACTATTATATAAAAATACAAAACAGTATATCTAAACCAATCCTAAAAAATAATCCAAATCTTAAATCCACAAAAAATAATTCTACAAATCATGGTTATGGGATAAAAAATATAACATCATTAATAAAAAAATATAATGGTATTATTGATTTTTCTGAAGATAATTATTTTTTCATTGTTAAAATAATAATTCCACTTTTTAAAACCAAATAATTTTTATGTTATTGTTAAAATTTAAAGAGTTATATTTCAAAAATAACTCTTTTTATTAACACTCAGATAATCTTAATCAAATAAAAAAGTAGAGTCACCTCTACTTTAAGATAATATAATCAAAAATCTTTATGCACCAACACTAACAGTTTCTGGAAGTGTACTTCCTCCATCAATAACCATAGCTGTTCCAGTAATATAACTACTTTCATCACTACCTAAAAAAGCAGCTAAATCACCAATTTCTTCAGGCGAAGCTAAACGTTTTAAAGGTGTAGCATCAGCAATTGCCTGTTTAACACTTTCAGGGTTATTAGCATCGCTTTGTATAGCGATACTATTAGCCATTGGAGTATCTACATAGCCAGGACAAATTGCATTAACATTGATTCCATCTTTAGCAAACTCTCTTGCAAGTGATTTAGTTAAACCAATCAAAGCGGCTTTACTTGTAGCATACCCAACTTCTCCTTCATCAGCTACCATATATCCTGTAACTGAACTCATAATAACAATCTTACCGTTTTTATTTTCAACCATTGATGGTAAAATAGCTCGACAAATATTCCATGCTCCTTTTACATTAACATCTAAATGAAAATTATAATCATCCTCATCTGTTTCTAAAAAGTTTTTTAAACGACATACTCCAGCATTAGATACTAAAATATCAATCTTACCAAAAGTATTAATTCCTTTATTTACAGCATTTTTACAATCATCCATTTTTGTAACATCAGTTTTTACAAAAATACTTTTAATTCCATATTGTTTTTCTAACTGATTACAAAATTCTTGTGTCGAATCACTACGTGCACATAAAATTAAATTTGCACCTTGTCTTGCATATACTTTTGCAATCCCTTCACCAATTCCTTTACTTGCACCAGTAATAAGTGCCACTTTACCTTCTAATTTCCCCATCTTTTTTCCTCCGTTTTATTTAAAAGCTACTATATATTTTAAATATTCAATCGTATCTTTCGATAAAAATAATCTCGATTCTAAATTATGATCAATTACAATTGCATTAACATTTAATTTTTTCATTAACTTTAAATAATCAATAAGCTTTAACTCTAAGCAATATTTAGAAACTTTTTTAGAAAAAATAGAAAAATATAACTTATTATCTATACTAACTGGATTCTCTAATAAAAACTTAATTTCATCTTTAGGTAACGTTAGTAGTCTTTTTTTAGATATTTTTATTTTAGTAATTACATAAACTGGATTACTTTTAAGATATTCTAAAATATCTCTTAAACTATCTAAATCGTTATTATCTTGATAATTACAAATCATTTGAGGCAATGTCATTATTTAAATCCTCTAAAACATCGATATCAAATAATTCCTTATGATCATTGACTTCAAAAAATAAACACTCATCAAGATATTTATTTAAAACTTTTCTTCCTCCATAATCTCCTTTTAACTGCTTCAATTCATCAACATATTTACAATCAAAAATAGTTGGGTTCCCTACTTTATTTTGATAACTTAAAGTTGCTAATGAACAATTAGAAGCATTATAAGTATCAAGCATCTTATTTAAAGTTTGATAATTTAAATTAACTTGATCGGCTACAACAAACATTACTTGAAAATTATCTTGTTTATTAATCATCTCTAAGCCTGCCTTAATTGAATATGAAATTCCATCTTTACATTTAGATGAATACACATAATCTAAATCAGGATATGCTTTTGTTATTTCAAAATATTGAGTAACTACGATTAATTTACAATCATTACGCATCGAAACTAATTTAATGAGATTATCTAAACCATAGCGATATAATTCTTTATCATTTATCTTATAAAATAACTTATTAGTACCAAAGCGGCGACTATTGCCTGCCGCTAAATAAATAATATATGTCTCCATTATTCCTCAGGTAAACTCATCAATACTTTTTCTGGTGTCATTGGCAAATCTCTAAGCCAAATTCCAGTAGCATTAAAAATCGCATGGGCAATTGCTGGAGAAGGCGTGTTAATAACAATTTCACCAATTGATTTAGCTCCAAAAGGTCCACTTTGTTCATAACTGCTTTCAAATTCAACACGTAATCTTCCCATATCTAAACGAGTTGGAATTTTATATTGCATAAATGAATTTTCATTAATAGCCCCTTTTGCACTGTATTGAATATTTTCATATAAAGCCATTCCAATTCCTTGGACAATTCCCCCTTCAGTTTGTACCCTTGCTAGATTAGTATTAATTACCGTACCACAATCAACTACAGCAACATAATCTAATACATCTACTTGTCCAGTATATTTATCTAATTCGATTTCAACCATTCCAACCATAAATGGTGGTGGTGAAACTGGTGAAGAATGAGACATTGTAACTTGCACAGGTATTTCATTACCACACATTGACTTAGTTGCAAGATCAAATAATAAAACCTCTTCATTAGTTTTTAAATTCTTAACACCTTTACCTGTAAAAACTAATTCATCATATTCACACTGTAAAATTTCAGCTGCTAATTTACATAAATTTTCTTTTAACCCTTCACAAGCTTTTAAAACTGCTTTACCCGTAACATAAGTAGTACTTGAAGCATAAGAACCAGAATCATATGGCGAAGCATCACTATCAGCACCAAAAACAATAATTTTATCAACATCGCATTCTAAGCTTTCTGCTGCCATTTGCGCTAAAATTGTATCACAGCCAGTTCCCATATCAGCTGCCCCAATTGATAATGTATAATAACCTTCATCTTCTAATTTAATTGTTGCTGAACCAACATCAACTCCAGAAATTCCTGAACCTTGCATTGCCATAGCAACTCCAGCACTACGTATTTTGCCATTTTCTAATTCACGAACTTTTGATTTATTTTCCCAATCAAACAATTTTTTAGCATGTTCCATACATTTATCCAAAGTACAACTTGTAGCTACTTCATTATAGTAAGCAGGCATTGTTTGTCCTTGTCTAACCATATTTTTTTCACGAATTACTACAGGATCAATATTTAAACGAGCCGCTAATTCATTTACGATTGATTCAACTGCAAAAGTTCCTTGAGTTGCTCCATAACCACGATATGCGCCTGCTGCTTGGGTATTTGTATAAACAACATCATAACTAAATTTAAATGCTTCTAAATTATTTGAATATAATGGTATTGATTTATGACCAGATAAACCTACTGTAGTTGGTCCATGTTCACCAAAAGCACCTGTGTTTGATAGTGTATATACATCAATGGCTTTAATTGTTCCATCGTTCATTGCCCCTATTTTTACTGTTACTTCCATTTCATGGCGCGGTGAAGCTGCAATTTGCGATTCTGTTCGAGTATAAATGATACGTGATGGTTTTTTAGTCATCCATGTTACAAAAGCTGGATATATTTCGGCTACAACTGTCTGTTTAGCACCAAAACCTCCACCGATTCTTGGTTTTTCAACTCTGATTTTTGATTTTGGAATACCAAGTGCATTAGCTAAAATTCGGCGAACATGGAAAACAATTTGCGTTGAACTAATTACATGTAAGCGCCCATAAGCATCAATTTGACAATATGTTCTAAATGTTTCCATCATAGCCTGATTATTAGCCTTAGTATGATAAGTTCTTTCAATAACTTCGTCACATTTAGAAAACACTTCCTCAATATTGCCATCTTGACAAGTTTCACTAGCACATAAGTTTCGTTGATTATCAGCTCCAACTGGACATAATGATTTCCAGTTATCTTCAGGATGAATTAAAATTTCATTATCTTTAGCTTCTTTAAAATCAATAATTGCATCTAAAACTTGGTATTTTACTTTAATTAATTTTAAGGCCTGATCAACTACTTTTTCATTTTCTCCTGCTACAATCGCTACTGCATCTCCGACAAAACGAACTCTTTGATCAAGAATCAAACGATCATATGGACTAGGTTCTGGATATGTTTGACCAGCCATTGTAAAACGTTGATTAGGAACATCTTTATATGTATAAATAGCTTCAATTCCACTAATTGCTTTTGCTTCAGTCGTATCAATTTCTTCAATTAATGCATGAGCATGTGGAGAACGTAACACCTTAACAATTAAACAATCATTAGGAGTAATATCTTCAACATAAACAGGTTTCCCTAAAAGAAGATTCATCGCATCTTTTTTTACTACTGCTTTATTTACTTGTTTAAAAGATTTCTCCATCACTATTCTCCTTTCTGTTTTTTAAACGCTAAATATGCTTTAATTCCGCGTAACTGTCCTTCATATCCTGAACAACGACAAAGATTACCAGATAAATATGCCAGTATTTCATCATCGCTTGGATCAGGATTTTCTTTAAATAATGCCATTGCATTCATCATAAATCCTGGATTACAAAAACCGCATTGTTCAGCTCCTTGATTTGCAATAAACATAGCAAACTCACTAGCTTCTTCTTGTAAACCTTCTAAAGTTACGATTTTATGTCCAGCTACACGCAACGCTAAAATACTACAAGATAAAATTGGTTTATCATCCATAAATACTGTGCACAAACCACAATTACTTGTATCACAACCACGTTTAACACTCAAACATCCATTCATACGTAGAAAATCAATCAATAACATATCTGGTGAAATATCCTGACAAATATCTTTACCATTTAAATTCAATTTAATTTCCATGATTTTCCTCCTTATCAAGTTCAAATAAAGAACGTTGAATCAATACTTTAGAAATACGACGACGATATTCCTTACTTCCTCTCAAGTTAGAACCAACAACTAATTGTTTTGCAATATTTTCAGCGAATTCTTTTGCGGTTTCTTTAGTAATTCCATTATCCAAAATATGATTTTCATCATTAAAAGCAATTGCTTTTAATGGACGAGCACCAATTACACATAAATATTCACCGTTTAACTTACTCATTGCTAAAGTTAAGACCGGAAAATCAGTTTTAGTATTTCTTTGTGACATATACACAATTTTAACTGGTGATTTTTTTATAATTATTTTTACTAAAATATCTTTAGTCATCGGCATTGTCGCAAATTCACGAATTGGAATGATACCACCTGCATACATCTCTACATAAGCATCTAATCCCATAAATACTGTTAGTACATCAGAAAATCCATAGCGACCATAAATACTACCACCGATTGTCGCTAAATTTCTAAACTGTACCCCTACAATATTTTTAACACTTTCATAAATTGCATGATTTGTATATTCATTTAAACTTTGATCAAGCTCTAATTGACGCAATGTAACCATTGCTCCAATATGAATTTCATCACCCTTATCTTCAATTTTATCCAATCCAAGATCACATAAATCAATAGCAATATCAACACTACGATTTTGCATCTTTAACCACAGCATCCCACCAATTACTACACTGCTACGATTTTGACACAAATCATAAGCTTCTTTTAAAGTTTTAGCTCGAACATATTGATTAATTGTAAGCAAAAGTTATTCCTCCTTTACTTTCTTTTCTTTTGGTAAACAAATATTTAAAATAATTGCTACAAAGGCAGCTGGAACAATTCCAGAACCCCCAAAAATTAATTGAATTGCTTCAGGTAAACCAGCAAGAACAGCACTATTAGCACCTAAACCATAACCTAATCCTAACGCTACTGATACAATTGTCATATTACGAGGTGTTAGTGGTTCACGTGTGATTAATTGAATTCCACTCATTACAATTGATGAAAACATAATTACCGCCGCACCACCTAAAACACTTTGGGGCATGATTGAAATCAAAGCCGCAAGTTTAGGAAACAAACCACATAAAATCAAGAAAATTGCACCACAAGATAAAGCATAACGATTAACAACTTTAGTCATTGTAACCAATCCTACATTTTGACTAAATGAAGTGTTTGGTAATACTCCAAAGAAAGCTGCAAAACTAGAACCAAGACCATCACAAATTACCCCACCAGATAATTCTTTATCACTAGCTTCACGATCCAATCCACCTTCAATAACTCCAGAAATATCGCCAACAGTTTCTACAGCCGTAACCACAAACATAATAAGTACTGGTAAAATTGCTCTTAAATCAAATACTGGCTTAACCGGCATAAAATCTGGTAATGCAAACCAGCTAGCTTCAGCTACTTTACTCCAATCTAATACCCATGATTTTACAAACTCAGTTCCATCACCGCTAATTCCTGTAGTTGAAACAAACATCGGTAAAATCATACAAACAATATATCCACAAATAATTCCAATTAAAATACAAGAATAATTCAACATGCCACTAGTACCATGTTTTAAAACTAAGATCACAACTAAAACAAATAAGGCAATCAATAAATTTTCAATTGATCCATAATCTTTTGCTCCAGTTCCACCTCCAAATGAACCAACACCAACACTAATTAATGATAAACCAATTGAAAGCACAACTGTTCCGGTAACAACTGATGGAAAAAATCTTCTCAATGGTTTAAGCATAAAACCTAATACAGTTTCAAATAAACCACCGATAATTGAAGCTCCCATAATTGCTCCATAACCAATAATTCCTCCACCCATTACATTAGCAACACTTTGAAAAACACCGATAAATCCTGAGCTAGTTCCCATAATAATTGGAACTTTACCACCGATTGGTCCAATTGCAAATAATTGTACTAATGTAACAACTCCAGCTACAAGCATGGCATTTTGTAATAACGAAACTTGAATTTTAGCAAACTGTGAAGCATCAGACATTGCTGCACAAGCACTTGTAATAATTAAGATTGGTGTTAAATTACCTACAAACATTGCTAAAACATGTTGCAATCCAAGTGGAATTGCTTGTTTTAGCGGTAATTTCCCTTCAAATTTATACGGACTTGAATATTTTTTCTCCATAAAATACCTCTTATTCTATTAAACTATAAAATTGTTTTTCATCCTTTTTAATAATTATATTTGAATAAATTAATCTAATTTTTTGCGTAATTTCCTCTGGTGTCTCTAATAAAGGATGAATCTCGCTAATAATTTTCCCTTTATCCATTAATAAAACCTGATTACAATAATTAAGTGCATCTAAAGGATTATGAATAACTAAGATAATTGCTTTATTATTATTTTTAACTAAATCACAAAGTTTTTTAAATAACATATGGCGATTATCAAAATCTAATGCACTATCAGGTTCATCCAACAACATTATTGGTGTATCTTGCATCAAGACTCTAGCAAAATTAACTAACTGCTTTTGTCCTTCACTTAAAATTGCATAATCTTTATTTAATAAATTTTCAAGATGTAATAATTTTGCAATTTGATTAAGCTTCTCATCATTTTTATTTTCACCAATTTCCCAATAAACATAATCACCTAATGAAATCAAATCATAAACAGTAATACCATCAATTATTTCAATTCTTTGAGTCAACATGCTAATATTTTTAGCTCTTTGCTTAACTTTCATCTTTAAAAAATCTTCACCACAAAAAAGCACATCACCACTAGTTTTTAAAGAACCCATAATTCCCTTTAATAATGTCGATTTACCACATCCATTACGACCAATTAATCCAATCATATCTCCTTTATTCAAACTAAAAGAAACATTATCTACAATATTATCTGTATAAAATACCGAAAAATCTTTAATCCTTAATAACTCTTTCATTTAATACTTCCTCGTTGACGATACATCCAAAATAATAACATTGGTGAAGAAAAAAGAATCGTCAAAACACTTAATGGTAATTCTGCGCCAAAAACAAGTGACCTTGCAAGCATATCAGCAACTAAAATAATTATCGCACCAACTAAACCACTAACAATATAAAAACAGCCTGTTCGCTTTTTTAAAAATAAATATGTAATATGTGGTGCAATCAACCCGACAAATGAAATTACCCCAGTAATTGCAATTACCGAAGCTATCAGCCATGTTGTAAGCAATAAAACAATAAATCTTTGCCCTCTAGCATTTAACCCTAAATATCGCGCATTTTCATCACCTAAAGATAAAATAACAATTCGTCGATGTGCTAAACAAAGCAAAATAAATGGAATTATTCCTAATAATAATGATAAAAGCGTTTTATCAAGAGTAATTGAAGCTAAACTACCCATTGTCCAAAACTCAATTGATGCAAGTTCTCCTAAAGGATCTGCCATATATTTAAGCATCATAATTCCAGCATCTGCTAAAGACGAAATAATGATTCCTGCCAAAATATAAGTAGAAAGTTGCTTTCCTCTAGTTGTTTTAACTAAAAATATAACTAAAAATAAACTCAACAGTCCAAAAATAAAAGCTCCTACCGTTTTTTCTAAAAGAGAGCCTGTTCCGATGACAATTGCTAAAGCTGCTCCTAAACTTGCTCCTGAAGCTACTCCAGTTAAATCAGGTGAAGCTAAAGGATTGCAAAATAGTACCTGATAAATACTACCAGCAAGTCCTAAAGCAACTCCTGCATATATTCCCATTACAGCTCGAGGAATCCGTAAGTTATAAAAAACATTACGCTGAATTGAAGAATCATTTTTACCTAATAAAATATTAATAATATCTTCAATTGATAAATCAAAACTACCAATCAATAATGAAACAATAAACAAAAATATGCAGACAATAATAATTAAAACTAAACTTATATTTTTATTTTTCATTTTATCTAGTAATTAAACTTTGATCCACTTCAAATCCATAAAATGTGTCATAAAAATCAACAACATCTTCTTTAAAATCATCAAATGAATATTTATCTTCATGTAAAATACTAGCTAACCACATTGAACCCAGTATTGCTGAAGGAACTGGTGAATCCCACTCTTCAATTCCCTTTGGCATTTGATAAACCGCATTATTTTTTATCGCAGTTAATGAAGATAATTGACTATCATTTAACACATCTTGAACACTATAAGATGCAGCTGGTGGAATAATAATAATATCTGGATTTAATTGTAAAAGTGTTTCATAAGAAACAGCTGTCCAATAATCACCTTCTATATCTTTAGCAACGTTTTTACCTCCGGCAATTTCTATCATTTTACTTTGATACATTGTCCCTGGAGCAGTTTCTAGAAAAGCTGAATTAGAACCAATATAAACTGTTTTATTACTATCACCATATTCTTCCATTTTTTCAATTTTATCATCATAATATGAATTTAAAAGTTTAGCTTGGTCATCTTTACCTGTAGCTTTAGCAAGTAATGAAAGCATTTCTAGTAATAATTCATCACTTTCAGGATTAACTACTATTGATTTTACTCCTAAATCATCTAATGTGTCAGCATTATCTTTTAATTTTAATGGTAAAATAACCAAATCAGGTTCTAGATCAGCAATTGCTTCAATATTTATTCCTTTCATTGAACCTACCTGTGGTAATTCTAACAACTTTGAATTTACCATAGAATAAATTGGTCGACTGTCTGCTTTTTGTTCAATTCCAACTAGATTATCACTAAGCCCTAAAGCAAGACATGCATAAGTACTAATATAATATGTACTTACTAGTTTATTAGCCGGCTCTTTTAAAACTATTTTTCTTCCTGCTTGATCTGTCAATGTAATTTTTGTTTCTTCTTTTTTTGCTGTTGTTTCATTATTACTACAACCTACTAATGAAAAAACTAATGTAAATGTTAATAATACTCCTAAAATCTTTTTAATCAATTTTATCACCTTCCCATGTTAATAATATATTTAATCTAAATATGACTTCTTGATATGCTTTTTCAAATGAAACTTCATCTAAGTCATACAGATAACAATCTTTTCTATTTTTTATTTTTTCTAAATAATCAATCTTTTCTGCTTTAATAACCGCAATAACTATTTTATCGCTATTTAATATTTCATCAACATAATAAAGAAAATCATGACTAGTTCTTTCAAATCTACCTAATTCATCCATAATAACTAATGAATAATTACTATCTAAAGCATTTTTTAAACACTTCTTTCCAAATGTAGAAAATGATTCAGGAATACCGACTATTTTATTATCAACATATTTAGAAATTGGAATTGATGTCTTATTAATAAAGTCATACATCTGATATGTTGAAATTAAACCATAGTTTTTTAATGGCACAGTTTTAAAACCGGCATATCCATGAAACTGTTCAATAACTCTTTTAACTAAAATAGATTTTCCTACATTTTTTCTACCTGTAATCAATATATTTTTCTTTTCCAATCTATCTCACCATCATATCTAAATCAAAGTTTTTTTACTTAAAAAGTATACCATATAAGCCACTTTTCTACAACGAATCAAAACTAATTAGTCAAACAATACAAACTCTAAACAATACACTAAATGATCAAACATAACCGTGTTAAAACCATAACAAATACAATCATCATATGGTCCATCCCAGTCATTATTTAACTTAGCTAATAATGTTTCTACATCATTTTTTTCTATTTCTAGAGTACAATACAATTCACTATGATCTTTTAATCCTGAATAACTTCTAACTGGTGAAATTGAAAATTTAGGATTAATTTGCTTTAATTTTTCTTTAATTTGATCAACCTGACTATTTTCTTCACTAGAAATGATTACATGTAATCTAGCTAACATGTTATTTTTCGTGGAAAAACCGATAGAAAATCTATCGGTTTATTCGATTACAACTGCACTTTCAATAATTAATTGACTTGCTTTAACACGGTTGAAATCATTTCTTAAGTTTTCAGGTTCAACATGTTTTAATACTTCTTCTTTAGATGTATTATTATATAAAGCAATTTTTTCTAATTGTTGTTGTACTTCTTCATCTGTTGTTTGAATATTTTCTAATTTTACAATTTCATCAATAATTGCCTCAAATGTGGCTTGTTGTTTAGCAGATGGTTCAATTTGTTTTTTGAATGCTTCATGATCCATATTCATCATTTGAAGATATTGTTCTAATTGCATCCCTTGTTGTGCAAGTTGCATCTTTACATGTTCAATATATTTTTCAATTGCTTTTTGTAAATCATCTTCACTAATTTCAACTTCACTATTACTTAATACTTGATCAAAAGCAGCATTTTCTTTTTGACCTTGATAAGCTTGATCATGATGATTTTGAATATTAGCTTTAACACTTTCATGTAATTGTTCAACAGTTTCAATACTTGGAATATTTAATCCTGCAACAAATTCATCATTTAACATAGCATCTTTTTTAGTTTCAATTTTATGAACTGTTACTTTAAAAACAACATCAGCTCCAGCTAAATCACTAACTCCATAATTTTCTGGAAACGTTAAATTTAAATCTCTAGTTTCTCCTTGTTTCATTCCAATCATTTGATCTTCAAAACCAGGAATAAATTGATTTGAACCAATTTCTAATTTATGCCCTTTTGCACTTCCACCTTCAAAAGCAACACCATCTTTAAATCCTTCAAAATCAATTGTTGTAAGGTCACCTTTAGCTACCTCACCATCTTTTTCTTCAAGAATTGGATTTTGCGCTACAATTGCATTTAATTGTGCTTCAATTTCTTCTTGAGTTACAGTTTGTTTTGTTACTTTAATTTCGACACCTTTATATTGCCCTAACTTATTAATTTTACTCATTTTCAGATTCCTTTCTTCAATTGACCGTCTAATTGTATCAAATTATGATTATTTAAGCAATACGTTTTAAAATTCGTTTTTTACATTATTATAATGATATTGGCTTGCAATAAAAATCACATCATTACTAATAAAATATCTCTATTAATTAATAACTATATTTTTATAGCCAAACTAACTATATATTCATGATATTTAAATATATAAAAAAAGATTAAATCGTTTTGATTTAATCCTCAAATATTATTTTAAAAATTCCTTAATTTCATTAATACTTTGATTATCTAAGATCATTTCAAATATTTTATCATATTGTTCATTATTTAAATTTTC
>OLNH01000294.1_pt1 | contig 48417 bp, 67 predicted proteins | sample 1643101 | NCBI WGS metagenome assembly OLNH01 (sample SAMEA3136758, study PRJEB25190) | human gut metagenome | biome: human gut; feature: human-associated habitat; material: faeces | place: Austria | collected 2013 | reverse complement strand
TAGAAGAACTTGACAGTGAGCGGCTCTCCGCGAACTGGCACATAGTTCTTCTTAGGACTTAGCTCAGCTTGGCGTTGCCAGCGGTTGTCTGCCCTTACCTGGCAAGCGTGGGCTTTCGTCCGTTGCATGACGAGTAGTTTTTCGTTCCTACCCTTCATGCACCATTGCCAAATAAATCATAGCCACCCCGATCAGCAAAATCAAAACTCCCATCACTGTCCGCAAAGTCTTACTGATCTTTTCATACTTCGGATCATACATCCATCTCTCCACAACACTGTAACTCGTTCCCGCCGTAACCAGTAAAACACTGTGCCCAATCGCAAACATTACCATCAGGAAAATCCCCCAGACCGTCTTCCCGGCCTGAGCCGCCATCGCAAGCAACGCGATCATCACCGGTGTAGAACAATGAGAAGCCACCGCTCCACTCACCATTCCCGCAAGCAGCGCACCAAGATACCCTTTTTTTGTTACTTTTGGACCGCAGTGGCATTGTCCGTCCCCCTCCTGACAATCCACCGGATGATGATGTTCTTCTTCATGGTGATGGTGATGATCATGGCATTCACAGCCATGTTCCCTGTGGCCTTCTCCTGTTCCGTGATCATGTGGATGATTCGGTAAAATTCTTATCACACCCCAGATCTGCAATGCCATCAGTACCATGATTGCCCCAAGGATACCGTACCACCAGGCTCCTATCTCATGAAGATAATGTCCCAGCACAGATGCCAGTGAACCAAAGATCAAAAACGTCAGTGCAAGACCGCCCGCCATGGTCAGGGACAGGCGAAATGCCTTTTTTGTATCATTTTTTGCTGATCCGCCAATATAGGCAATGACCATCGGAACACTGGATAACGAGCATGGGGTAAAAGAAGTCACAAGACCTCCCAGCAGTGCCAGAACCGGTGCCAGCCAAATATACTGCTGAATTAAATTTGCTAATGTATTTAAACAATGTGTCATAATTACTCCTCTTTTCTTTTGATTTTCATGTATCTGTGCATTCCCTTTCCGTCAGGATACCAGAGTACGGAACCATTACGTTTGAACATATGAACGTTTCTTCATTTCCCCGAAAACGCAGACAAGGAGCCTGCCCGACTTCACGGGCAGTGCTCCTTGTCTCATAAAGCTGTTTCGATAAATAAAACCGCTCTTATTATTATTTAATTATCTTCTTCCTGCATCAGATAAACCTGACGTTTTCTTGCCATCTCATCACTTGCCAGATATTCATCATAGGTTGTAATTTTATCGATCATAGATCCGTTTGGCATGATTTCCATAATACGGTTTGCTGTTGTCTGCACGAACTGATGATCATGGGATGCAAATAACAGAACTCCCGGAAACTTGATCAGCCCGTTGTTCAATGCAGTGATGGATTCCATATCCAGGTGGTTGGTCGGTTCATCCAGAATCAGGATGTTCGCACCGGAAATCATCATCTTAGATAATAGGCAGCGTACTTTCTCACCTCCGGAAAGTACTTTCACTTTCTTCACACCATCCTCACCGGCAAATAGCATTCTTCCAAGAAATCCACGTACATAAGTGGCATCCTTGATCTCAGAATACTGCGTCAGCCAGTCTGCGATCGTCAGATCATTATCAAAATCTTTTGTATTGTCCTTCGGGAAATATGCCTGGGAAGTTGTTACACCCCATTTGTAATTACCGGAATCCGGTTCCATCTCACCCATCAGGATCTTGAACAAAACAGTTTTTGCCTGCTCATTGCCACCAACCAATGCAACTTTGTCTTCTCTTCCCAGTGTAAAGGAAATATTGTCCAGAATCTTCACGCCGTCAATGGTCTTAGAAAGATTTTCCACCATCAACACCTCATTACCGATCTCACGGTTCGGACGGAAATCAATATATGGATATTTTCTGCTGGAAGGCCGGATCTCATCCAGCTGAATCTTTTCCAGGGCTTTCTTACGGGAAGTCGCCTGTTTTGATTTGGAAGCATTTGCACTGAACCGGGAGATGAACTCCTGCAGTTCTTTGATCTTTTCTTCTTTCTTCTTGTTTGCTTCCTTCATCTGTTTTACCAGCAACTGACTGGACTCAAACCAGAAATCGTAGTTACCTGCATACAGCTGAATCTTACCATAATCAATATCAGCAGTATGAGTACACACTTTATTCAGGAAATAACGGTCGTGGGACACCACAATAACCGTGTTTTCAAAGTTAATCAAAAACTCTTCAAGCCATGCGATCGCATCCAGGTCCAAATGGTTTGTCGGCTCATCAAGCAACAGGATATCCGGATTACCGAACAGCGCCTGTGCAAGCAGAACTTTCACTTTTTCAGAACCATTCAGGTCTGCCATCTGTGCATAATGCAGCTCGGTCGGAATTCCAAGACCATTTAACAGCTGCTCGGCATCGGATTCTGCATTCCAACCATCCATCTCTGCAAATTCTGCTTCCAGTTCACTGGCACGGATACCATCTTCTTCGGTAAAGTCTTCTTTTGCATAAATTTGTTCTTTTTCTTTCATAATTTCATACAGACGGGCATTTCCCATAATTACGGTATCCAGCACCTGATACGCATCATATTTGAAATGATCCTGCTGCAGGAAAGAAAGTCTCTGTCCTGGTGTGATAGTGATATCACCATTCGTAGTTTCTAACTGTCCGGAGAGAATCTTCAGAAAGGTAGACTTTCCGGCACCATTGGCACCAATCAGTCCATAACAGTTTCCTTCAGTGAATTTAATATTTACATCTTCAAATAAAGCTTTTTTTCCAATTCGCAATGTTACATTATTTGCTGCAATCATATTCGTTTCCTTTCCTCTATGAAAGTTTCTGGTTGCTCATATACGAAGCCGGAGATCTTTACAGACCACCGGCTTTCCATATAATCCTATACTATTTTACAGGAAATCTCCAGATTTGCAAGAGGAAATTTCATCAAATGTGTTTTTTCTCTTGTTTTCGTTCTTCTTCCATTCCGTAATCAAACATCTTCATCGAAAGATGTTTTCCGATCAGCAGCAAATTGGAAATAACTGTCTCAATATCACTGTCTTCCTGTACTCCGAGACGATTACATAATGACACTTTTGCCTGATACACTTCTTCGTAAAGTTCACTGCAGTAAGACCCTTTGGCGAATTCATCTACTACCTGGTCTTTCCACAGATCTTTTACTTCATCCAGGACCAGACTTCCGTTCATCAGGTCGAAAATCAGATTTTTCTTTTCTTCACTTTCGTATCTCACATACGCATCCTTTCCTGTACGCCATCTTTGTCACGTACATATTTTTATTTTTTGTAACATCCACACATTGTTTTTTAACGTGCTCTGTGCTTCATGCTTTTATTATAGATGGCGGATATTTTTTTAGCAACGTACTTTCTTTGAAAACCCAAAGATTCGTTCCTGATTTTCTGACAGGTTTCGACAGATTTTTCTCTTTAGAACGGCGTTCCTTCAAGATCATATGGCGTACACTGATATACATAGTAATTTAACCAGTTGGTATACAGATTATTTGCATGTGCTCTCCACAGAAGTCTCGGGCGAAGCTCCGGATCATTCCCCGGGTAATAATTAGCCGGAATTTCAATTTCCAGTCCTTTACCTTTATCTCTCTTATATTCTCCGTCCAGTGTCACCCGGTCATATTCCGGATGTCCCATAACAAAAATCTGACGTCCACCCATTGCCATACATAGAAAAACTCCTGCTTCTCTGGATTCTGCCAGTACGGTCAGCGCTTTACAATTGTGAATATCTTCTGCTGAAACTTCTGTATGACGGGAATGGGGTGCCAGAAACAGATCATCAAAACCACGCACCAGGGGAATCTTTCTGTTCTGCACTTCATGCCAGAACAGACCGAACATTTTCTTTGACAGCTGACGTTTTTTCAGTCCGTAGTGGTAATACAGTCCCGCCTGCGCGCCCCAGCAAAGATGAATAGTGGATGTCACATGACTTTTGCTCCACTCCATGATCTCTGTCAGTTCTTCCCAATAATCCACTTCTTCAAACTCCATCTGTTCTACCGGTGCTCCGGTAATGATCATACCGTCAAATTTCTGTTCTTTCACCTGTTCAAAGCTTATATAAAACTTATTCAAATGGCTTCGGGAAGTATTCTTTGCTTCATGACTCGCCACTGCCATAAAGGTCACATCAATCTGCAACGGTGTGTTGGACAGAGATCGGAGCAGCTGAAGTTCTGTCTCTTCCTTTAATGGCATCAGATTCAGAATCAGGATCTGAATCGGACGAATATCCTGGTGCATCGCACGGGTATCATCCATGACAAATATATTTTCCTGTTCCAGAATCTCTTTTACCGGTAAATCGCTTTGTATCTTAATCGGCATTGTTACACATCTCCTGTCTACTTTTTAATTTACATCAACGGGGCAATCAGTCGAAGTACTCTTCCCGTCAATTTCGTAATAAATTTCTCATTTTTCCAGTCTTCCATGCTGATTTCCCGACAGTCTTTCAACGTCTCCTGAAAATCTGCCTCCACATCTGCAATCTGTGGTACCTGGTACAAATATACTGCACATTCAAAATGCAGAAACAGACTCCGGTAATCCAGATTGATAGTTCCCACTACCCCTTTACAGTCATCTGAAGTGAAAGATTTTGCATGGACAAAACCAGGTTTATACTGATAAATCTTCACACCTGCCCGCAAAAGTTCAGGATAGTAAGTCTTTGCCAGTGCAAACGCATACGCTTTATCCGGAATCCCCGGCATAATAATCTTTACATCCACACCACGTTTTGCCGCATATGTAAGTGCCGTGAGCATCTCATGATCCAGAATCAGATATGGCGTCATAATATGCACATAATCTTTTGCACTGTTCAGAATATCCATATAGACAAGCTCGCCCACATTCTCATGATCCAGCGGACTGTCACCGTAAGGAATCACATAGCCTTCCCCTTCCGTCATGCTATAACAATAAGATGCATCCAGATATTTTTCATAATCCTCCTGCGGTTCATCTACGTTCCATATTTCCAGAAACATCAGAGTAAAGTTTCTTACCGCCTCTCCCTGAACCATAATCGCAGTATCTTTCCAGGTTCCAAACCTTTCCAGTTCTCCGATATATTCGTCTGCAAGATTAACACCACCGGTAAAAGCTGTCTTTCCATCGATCACTACAATTTTTCTGTGGTCACGGTTATTCTGCACCGTAGATAATGCCGGTTTGATGGGATTGAATATCTTACATCTGATTCCGTATTCCTCCAGTTTTTTCGGATAATTATACGGGAGCAGCGAAATACTACAGGTACCGTCATACATAAACCGGACTTCCACGCCCTCCTGTACCTTCTTTTTCAGAATCTCCAGCACAGTGTTCCACATTTTTCCTTCCGCAACAATGAAGTACTCCATGAAAATGAATTTCTCCGCTTTATTCAGTTCTTCAATTAATGCTTCGAATTTGTCTTTCCCCCATGGGTAATATGTCGTATGATAATTTTTATACGTCGGAAAACCACCTTTTTCTGTCACATATCTGGATAAATTGGCAACCCGTTTATCTATCTTTTCCAGTTCTTCAAAAACATCAGGATCTTGCAAAACATATTTTCGCATCTGCTGTTCCACATTTTGAAGACGATGATTCAGCCACACTGTTCCCGCCTGAAATTCCACAAACAGATACAGCAGCATACCGAAAACCGGAAAGAATGTAATCGGAACCATCCACGCCAGCTTAAACGCCGGATTTCCCGGTCGGTTGATAATCAGTATCGCTGTCAGCGCGGAGAGCAGGACAAACAGCCAGTAAGCATAAATTATATGCTGTTGCAGTCTGCTGAACACAATAAAAAGAATCCCCAACTGCAAAAGCAGTAACAGAAGGATGATTCCGGTTCGCCCAAACAGAATCCGGCCAATGCCACTCTTTCCTTTTTTTACTATTGTCTTTCCCGTTTTCGATTCCCGAATTCTCTGAATTTTTCCCATTATATGCACCTGATTCTTTCTGTTCCACCATGGTATCTTCTGTCTTTTTTCACATTTTCTTTCGTTCTTTTCTCCATTGTTACTGTACATTCTACTCAATCTGCCTCTGAAAGTCAATGCAGCGAACTTATACTCCCTCTTCCATCATCTTGAGAAGCATCTCTTCCGAAATGATTGGAATTCCCAGTTCTTTTGCTTTTCGATTTTTTGAAGAGGCCGACCGGGTATCATTATTGATCAGATATGAAGTCTTCGAAGTCACGCTTCCCGTTACTTTTCCGCCCCTCTTCTCAATCTCCTCTTTCACTTCTTTTCGATTGGCAAAATGTTCCACACTTCCGGTGATCACAAAATTCATGTTCTCAAAAATCTGCGTTTCTAGCTGCTTTGGTGCCGATTCGATTTCGAGATGCGACAGCAGATGATCCAGTTTTTCCTGTGTTCCTTCTTTTTTAAAGTAGTTCACAAAACTCTTTGCTATAACAGGGCCAATACCGTCAATCGCCGCCAGTTCTTCTTCCGATGCATAACGAATCTTTTCCATATCATAATTCAGTTCTTTGCAGATCATCTTTGCATTGGCAAGACCGATATTGGGAATACCCAGTGCATATAGCACCCTTGGAAGTTCTGTCTTTTTCGCCCGTTTCAGACTTTCTATCAGATTTTCATATGATTTTTCTCCAAATCCCTCCATCCGGATGATCTCATCTTTATGTTTGCCGATTTCAAAAATATCCCCAAAATTCTTGATAAAACCTCTGGCAATGAATTTCTCCAGTGTTGCCTCCGACAGGCCATCGATATTCATCGCATCCCGACTGACAAATAATGTAAATCCTTTAATTGCCTTTGCCGGACATTCCGGATTCCTGCAATATAAGGCTTCCACATCATTCACCTTTTCGATCACAGTTTTTCCTCCGCATGCCGGGCAGGTGGAAGGAATATCTTTTACACCGCTTTTCGTGAGATTTTCGCCAATCTGTGGAATGATCATATTGGCTTTGTAAACTCTGATCCGGTCACCAATGCCAAGTTCCAGTTTTCGCATAATGCTGATATTATGCACACTTGCCCGACTCACTGTAGATCCTTCCAGCTCCACCGGCGTGAAAATTGCCACCGGATTGATCAGACCGGTTCTAGACGGGCTCCATTCGATTTGCTCAAGTGTAGTCTCCACCATCTCATCTGCCCATTTAAACGCAAAAGCATTCCGTGGAAATTTGGCTGTTCTTCCCAGGGACTCACCATAGGCAATATCATCATACAGCGCCACCAGTCCATCCGATGGAAAATCGTTTTGTTCAATCCGTGTTGCAAAATATTCCATCGCATCATCCAGTTCAGCTCCTGTCACCACACGATACTCCACCACTTCAAACCCCTGATCTTTCAACCATTCCATCTGTTTTTGTCTGGAATTTTCAAAATCTACTCCATCTGCTTTTACCAACGAAAATGCATAAAAACGTACATGCCGTTTTGCCGTGATCTCATTGTTTAACTGGCGTACCGAACCGCTGCATAGATTTCTTGGATTCTTATATTTTGCATCGACATCCTCAATTTGACTGTTGATTTTTTCAAACTCAGAATATGTTATAATTGCCTCTCCGCGAAGAGTCAGTTCTCCCTGATATGGAATCTTTAACGGAATATTATCAAATACCCGTACATTATTGGTGATCACCTCACCAACTACTCCATTCCCACGGGTTACTGCTTTTTGCAATTTTCCCTGATAATAAGTGAGAACCACCGTCAGGCCATCCATTTTCCAGGAGAGCAATGTTTTGTGATCCCCTATGAATCCTCGTAACACTTCCCTGTCTTTTGTTTTATCCAGAGAAAGCATCGGACTTTCATGTGCCTCTTTCGGCAGTTCATCCACCGCCTCATATCCCACTGTAGTCGTAGCACTTCCTGCCAGGACCATCTGTGTCTCTTCTTCCAGTTTTACCAGTTCATCATACAGTGCATCATATTCCAGATTGCTCATGATTTCCCTGTCCTCAGCATAATATGCGCGGGATGCTTCTTTCAGTATTCCCGACAGTTCTTTCATCCGTCGGATCGCCTGTTGTCTTTTTTCTGCGTTCATATGCCACCTCTTCTTTCTCTCTGTTTTTCATTTCGTTCTTTCACGGACAAAGAACTGGAATCAGACAACAGGGCATCCAGTTCTTTTCGTTCTTCTCCCTCGATGTTCCTCCAGGTTCCTTCCTTTAAACTTCCCAGTCGAATATTCATGATCCTGACTCTTTGCAGAGTCATCACCCGATATCCCAGTGTCTCACACATCCGCCGAATCTGCCGGTTTAATCCCTGTGTCAAAATGATCCGGAAACTTTTTTCTCCTGTTTTTTCCACTTTACAGGGACGGGTCACTGTATCAAGAATCGCCACTCCGCGACTCATTTTTCTGCAGAATTCCTCCGTTACCGGTTTATTTACCGATACCAGATATTCTTTTTCATGATAATTGCCGGCACGCATGATCTTGTTAACCAGTTCTCCGTCATTCGTCAGCAGTAACAGCCCGGTAGAATCTTTATCCAGTCTTCCCACCGGATAGATTCGTTTCGGATACTTCATGTAATCCACAATATTATTTCTTTCTCTCTTCTCCGCAGTACAGACAATCCCCGCAGGTTTATTCATCGCCAGAAGAACTTTTTTCTCTTCTTTTTTAATCGGTTTTCCATCCAGGCATACCTCGCTGTCCGGTGCAACTTTCATTCCCATTCCGGCAATTTCTCCGTTCACTGTTATTCTTTTTTCTTCTATCCAGCGATCTGCCTGTCTCCTGGAACAGATTCCTGCATCACTCAAATATTTATTCAGCCGAATACTTTCCATTCTTTTACTCCTCCGGTGTTCGGGTTCTTTTTCCCTGTAAAGCAAAAGGCTGTTACTTTAACCTTTTCAGAATAGCTTCTGAAATCGATCAAGGCAACAGTCCTTTTTCTCCTGTCTACTGGAACATATCGCCCCTTACATAGCCAGTTTGTCCTTCAAATTCAATTTTAATCCAATCTCCATCCTCACCGGTCTTGGTCACAGTCTGTCCACCCACCAGTTTGCCGATGGATTCTGCATCCTGCGATGGTTCTTTTCTGATATTGCAATTGGATTTTACGGTAATCTGCGCCCCTTCTGCTGCTTCCATGGCCGCAGATCCTTCCACTCCAAGCTCTGACAGATATTTTGACAAAGCTTCATCAGAAGCCAGTTTTTCATCATAAGATGCCTGTGTACTGTTCAGCAGTTCCTGTACCTTGGCATCTTCAAGCTGTTCACTGATATATGCAAGCTGTTCCTCGTTCGGATCTGCCACAATATACAAACTTCCATCTTCTTTTGTATCCACATATAGATAACTGATTCCTGGCAGAAGTGTATCATAACCCACATACTTATGATCATAAGCTGCAAATACCACATAACTGGTATCTGTCATGCCTTTTTTTGTATATACCTGTACGTTACTGTATCCTTCAATATACTGAGAATTCGTGATCGCACTTTCATCTGACGGATCCAGTTCATCCACCAGTTCTTTTAAACTCTGCACGTCTTTGCCTGTCAGTGCTGCATAATATTTTTCTATCAGTGCATTGACCTGCGGATAGGCATTCAGTTCCAGCTCTCCTGCTGCCGGTGTTGTTTCCGGTTCCGCGGTTGTTGCCGGTGTTTCTTCTGCTTCCTGCGTCGGAGTCGGTGTTTCCGTCTCCTGCTGTGTCTCCTGTTTCGGTTCGGTTGTTTTCTGATTTCCAAATTTTGAGGAAATAAAACGAACACCGAAAAATAAAATCAATACCACTGCCAGAATGCCAAATCCCAACATGAAATATCTAAGATTATCTGACAGCCATTCTCTGAAATCATCCATATCGTATGCCTCCTTATGATTGGGTACGATCCTGATTTTTCTTCCGTTCTTCTGGAAAAATGTAAAAAGAAACGCATCTGGAGGGATTCGAACCCCCGACACATGGTACCGGAAACCATTGCTCTATCCCCTGAGCTACAGATGCGTATCCGTGAGACTTTTACCTTACTCACATTTATAAATAATAACACATCTGCTCTCGTTTGTAAAGAGTCTTGTTCGCTAAAACTGTTACTGTTCACTCCGTTCCCAGTAACCTAAAACTTATCCGTCATCTGCTGCTTTCACAAATGAACTCTTTTATCTTCCGCACTGTAAAAATACGCCTGATCCGACAGAACCTCCTTCGGATCGACCTGACTTTCATTGATTTCCGTTACAATTTCTGTCAGTGCTTCCTGATACATTCCTTCCTCCTCCGGGATCAGAATACATTCATGAATACTGCTTGGCAACACATAGAATCGCTCTCCCAGAAGTTCTTCAGCCTGTTTTAACACGCCCGGATATAAGAATGTTCCTGCTCCCAGTGACCGTTCTTTATTAGTCAAAACATACATTTGCTTTTCTTTTCCCTGTACCAGACCCAGCAGACCCTTCATATTAATAAATTCTGCCGGCAGTTTTAGATATGTATATCGTTTTGCATTTTCGATCAGTTCTTCCTGCGTAATTTTCCATGCGTTCAGATGAGCATACTCTATCAGAATGGTTGCCTGCATTGTCTCATCTTTCTGGATCCGATAATAAAATACCATCGCCAGATCCAGGATTCGCTTATGCGGGACTTTTTTTAACAGTTCCCGGTTTCTCTCGTAATTAATCAGTTTAAAACAGATGTTTTCTTTGATTTCCTGATAATTTTGAAAAAAATCCGTTTCCACATCCATCTGAGGTTTGCAATGTTCAAATTGCCACATCACTTTCCGAACCAGCTGTTCTAGCGGAACTCCTTTTTCCCAGTAAGAAAAATAATCTTCCATATAAAAGATCGAAGCAACCCGGGCATTCTCACTTTTTAATACAAGACCTTCCATAACGACCCCGTTATTTTTGTTGATTTTTTCGGTGGTAATACTCACCCCCTCTTCCATAACTTCTTTCATTCGTTCTAAAAATTCACATCGAAATTCCTGATAATTCAAATTGTTCTCCTTTGATTTTTATGAATTTCAGATGTTCATATGGGGAAAATGTGACGAAACATCACTGAAATAGAAATGTAAATTACTTTTATATCATACATGTTTTCTCTTAAAAATGCAAGCAATTTCTTGTATCTGTCTGCATTGTTACCATCAACAATTATTGTTCACCGGTAATATCCTGTGATGTGTTTTTTGTGAGCAAAGGCCACAGAAACCCCGAGACATACCGCATACTCTAAACTGATCCACTGCCAATTGCTGCTATGCAATGCTTCAAAAACAAAGCCCCGGAAAATCCTGTATTTTCCGGGGCTTTACGATCTGTTATCAATTTCGACTGTTAAATCTTATACTCTGGTTAATAATGTCACACGTTTTATAAGGCTTTGTCGCATGATTTGTTACCAACCTGTTACCAATTGTTTTTTGGTCAATATATACATGTGCTTTCCTAATTAAAAAGCTTATGCCATGTATCCGGTCCAATCACACCATCCGCGGTCAGTCCTTTTTCCTTCTGGAAGCTCTTAACGGATGCGGTCAGACCGGATCCAAAGGATGCGTCCATGGCTCCAAAGTAAAATCCCTTGGCTGATAAAATGAATTCCGCCAGATAGACAAATGTTCCGGATGCTCCTTTTTTGATGGTTGCTTTCTTGGCTGCCTTTTTGCAGCTGCCCAGGAAGTTCTTGTTAGACGGATCCAGCTTTGTACCGTATTTACGATTGACTACATCTTTCCAGATGCAGACTGCTGCCGCTCTTGATTTCGTTCCGTATTCTCCATCCACCTTCAGCTTCTCGCCAAGATAATTTTCCAACGTTGCTCCATAGCAGCTGTTGAGCCATTTCTGTCCTTTCTTTACATTGCTGTCCGGCAATGTTCCCGGTTTTGTGTTCGTTGCCGGCTTTTCTGTTGTTCCGCCGGCTTTGCTTCCGGTGGTCAGGTTGGTGGCTACATGATGACCTTCACACAGTAAGATATCACCTTCAAGCAAGTAGTCTGGGCTTGTCAGGTATTTTTTGTCAGTCATGACGTCAAAACCATGTTCATCACACTGTGGCTTCAGATTCCGTGTCGTGCATGATACCGGGATTTTCTGCAGTTCTTCATTTTTCAGATCAATTCCGACCGCTCTGATATTTGCCGCTACCCCCGAGCTACAGTCCGCTTCGCAGGCTACTGTAATCTGTGCCGGATCATAGTTGCTTGCTTTCAGATGTTCCCAGTATGTCAGTCTGTGGCCCTGGCAGTATCCGATCTTGTTATTATTCGCGGCCGCTCTGGCTTTTTTTGCGATTGCTTTTCGCACAGCTGGATCTGGATATCTCAATACGCATGTCCATGGCCGTGAATACCACGGAATGATAGCCCACTCATCACCTTTCTGATCGCCTGGTTTTCCACCTGTGTATTTTCCATTTTCATCGTGTCCACAATTGCTGATCATATGTGCACTCTCCTTTCCGGCCAGTTCCTTGTAATAAGTCTGGCCATAAGATGCTCTTGTCTTTTTCATGCTCTGCCATCCATTCGGCTGTTCATAATACTGTAGAACGTAATCGCTGGCTTCCTGGACAGATTTTGTTGTCTTCAGTTTCTGCAGAACTTTCGGAAATCTATTTTTCAGTTCCCAGAGAACGTACTCGATTTGCAGATCTTCATCCGCAATAGACACTCCTTTCTTTTTGGCTCGATCATACAGCCCAGCTTTCCGGTCAGAGGTTGTCCACTGGGATAATCCGTAGCCGTAATGTTTTCCCATTGGGCTGAGAAACTCCGCCCTAGAGATCTTTCCACTGTCTACTGCCTGCGTGTAGCTGATATCCGTATAGATCTTTCCCTTTTCTTTGTAACGTTTCATGCAGAGAAGTTCTAATTTGTTCGCCAGGAATCCCATAGATTCCGGAAACTGATTCCCCATAAGCCCACAGGCTCCCTCCGGAGTTAATCCGAAAGCAGTGTAGGCGGTATAGGCTTTTCTTGAAAAATCATTTACTTTCATGCGCTCAGCTTCCTTATCATTTTAAAGAGTTGTTAATTTTTCCATCGTCCAACAGATCTTTCACTTCGTCAAACCATATTTGTATAATTTTCTCAAGAGCTTCTTCTGATATAATGACCTGCAGCCACCCTGGAAGGAGTCTTCTTGCCTGGCTTACTACCCATTTCATTTTCTGTTTTCCGGAATCAGATTCTTTATAATCATGCTCTGCTCTAAGCACTAACTTATACACATCCGATCTGATTTCTTCAATGTTTTTCCTCTTCAAGTACTTATACATACCTAAAACTACGAAAAAGAAAACCAGTACTGTTAAAACGATAAACAGCACTGGCTCCTGCGTCATATTCATGATCTCATTCATTTAATGTTCCTCTCTTTCTGCCAACAACTCATCCAACCTGTGATGGGCTGATTTTGTCGACTGTTCAACAACGATCATCCTCTCAACCAGATTGTTATGTTTTTTCACTTTTTCCTCCAGCTGTTCAATCCTGTACACGGTCAGCTTATTTGCTGTCATAATACCTGCTAAGCTTCCGATCAGTGTACCACAGAGTGAAAAGATGGCTACTAAAATTTCTGGATTCATCACTATTTTCCTTTTACTTTATTATAATGCTTGGTCTAGCCGTCCCTGTGTATGACACAGGATAGTCATATTGGTAATCACGCGGATAATCAACGGTTTCCTGGATCTGTACGGATATCGTAATTTTCTCCCCAGTTGCTACCGTGTTCGCACTTAACTTCACATTCATTATTTTAAGCATCAGATCACCTCGACTTCTATCCTGGCCTTCCTGGTCGAATCTGCAACGGTATATGTTACCTCCAGGATATGCATACCTTTTTCTGCCGGAGCAATCTTGCAGTCGAGATAGTGATTGTTTATATCGCATTCTCCCTGCGCAACGATGTCCGTATAACGTGACAGCTTATAAGCTGCTGTCAGAATCGTAAATGGTTCATCATTTGGACTTCGTACAAGCAGCTTTACATGTTTATCCTCACCCAGGATAAATCTGATTTTATTCACAACAACACCTCCTTCCGTGAACCGGATAAATCACTTCCACTAAGAACGAATCCTGTTCTGCTGTAACTTGATACTGATCAGGAATCGTTTCTACCGTGTATTCTTCTTGAATAACCATCAGCTTATGGTCTTCCGGAATGACTTCCACCGTATACTCGGCCGGAATAAGTTTTACGCATAATGTTGCCGGGTCTACGATTAACAACATCTTCGTACAATACACAATGTTCCCTGAATCATCTTCCGCTGTCACTTCGATCACATACATTCCATCAAGATCAAAAGGGACCGTGACTTTCCACTGGTCCCCTTCTGCTCTGTCAAAAATTACGTTTCTTCCATCAACCTTACCGCTTACCTTAACTATCATATGCTCACCGCTTAATCCGTAATCTCGACAGCAATGATGAATGTTTTTCCGCAATCTACCGGATTTGGCGAAAGCGTGATTGACCTAATCACTGGAGCTGATGTGTTGACGGTAACCCTACGTGTGACTGTTGTTGTCTTTCCGGCTTTGTCTTTCGCTACAATCGTGATTGTATCTGCACCTTCTGCCAGCGTGACCTCTTTCGTGAACGTTCCGTCTGTTCCGACCGTTACGGCCGCTCCATTTACTGTAACTGTAACCGGTTTAGATGTAGCATCATCCGTTTTACCAGTTACTGTTACCGCCATCTGGTTGGTTATAAGGTCATTTGACGGGGCTGTGATCTGTAGTGTCGGCGGTACTGTATCAATAGTAAATGTTGCCGTCTTAGCTGCAGCTGCATTACCATCATTATCCGATGCTTTTACTGATATCGTGTGAGATCCGTCTTTCAGAGTCGGTGATGTGCATGTACATTTATAGCCGCCATCAATATCCGTTTTGGTTATATTAGATACAGCTGTACCATCAACCGTGACTGCAATTGTCCCAGCATTTACTCCAGAATCCGTATCCTTTACCTGGAATTCAATTGCCGGTGTAACAGTTGTGATATAGGCACCTGCTGACGGTGCAGTGATCGTGATGCTCGGTGCTGTCTTTTCTTTTACTCGGATTTTAAGTGATGCTCCAAGCGTTGTGTGGTTCTGATCCACTGTTGTCGTGTTACCTGCATCATCCGTGGCTTTTATCGTTCCGCCCAGCACATGGTTTGGCTGACTGTAGCTCGACATACTTGGCGCAGTTACAGTTGCTTCCCATTTGCCCGATGAGGCATTATAGGTCAGATTGTACGTCTGACCATTAAATATATATTGTGCTGTTTTTACTGACATTTATTTTGTCCCTCTACTTTTCTGCAGCTTCTTCTGTTACGATTTCTTCCATGCCAGAGTCAATAAGAATCTGTTTTACTTTTCCTTTCAGCAGTCTCGGCACTTTTTCATACATAGCCTTTGCTTCTTCGATTGTTTCCTGTTTCATAATCTGCTGTGCCCATAACATTGCCATCATTTCTTTTCCTCCTGAATCTTGTAATAATATCATTAGATTTGTTAGTAACATTAACATTACTGGTATACCAATTCGCTCATCTCTAAGATGCACTGTGTTAGCATATCATTTTGTTCTTTCAGAGCTGTATTGGCTTCCTGTAACTTTGCGATTTTTTCTTCTGTTGTTTCTCCGTTTCTGTATAACACAGGTTCCAGGATCCCGCCTGTATACACCATAATTCCATCCAGCTTTGTGTAGTTTTCGTATTCAGCTACTTTTTTCTCGTTTTCCTGGACAACAATTCTTTTCGTTTTCTGCGGATCGTTAAAAATGTCTGCCAGTTTTTCCTGCGATGCTACAGCGCTCAAGAATTTAAGTTTCAGTGCATCGGATTCGATATCTACTGACTGTACCTGCAGCTCTGTCGCATCATTTAAAACAACTTTCATTTTATCGTTCTCCTCCTTTGGATTTTATAGTTGTTTGCAGTTATTCTAAGGTCTGTCTCTGATCATATATCTCCTTTCTGGGCTATACTCCACTTCCGGGATTTACCGGAAACGTTTTGACTACTCTGGCAAGATTCCAAACAATTCTGTGGTGTGGGTAACATTGGCCGAAAAAGGCACTTATGATGGCTACACAATGATCAATGCTATTGTAGATTGGCCAGTTTATCCGGTATTTGTAAGCGCACCGCAGCATGCTGGAGACGGAAGGATATTTACCAGGATTTGGAACTATAGCAATGAGCAAAATGATATTTCTTGTACCTTTTATATTTACTTTGTTAAAAATGATGCTATTAAAAATTTTTAATAAATAACCACTGATATGTAACAGTAATGGTAACCGAATTGGAACCTGAATTATAGATCCATCCATTTGGATGACAAATGACCTTTACTGATCCGTTGGGATTTCCTCCAATACATGCAACAGCTGTATACCCGGAAGCGGTGGGTTTGTAACTGCTTCCCAAGTTCTGGCCTTCCCCTGCCGCTAAAGTAATAGATCCTGATGTCCATTCCACTTTCTTTATTAAAGTGGAGTATAGTTCAGTCTCGGTTTTGCGCCGGCGCAATTCTCTCCAGCTATTTTCAGGCATCACAAAAAGACCTGCCTCTGGCAAGTCTTAAAAAATGCTTTTCTATTATGCTGCGTATTTATCGTATGTGTTTTTCACATTTTTCTTGTCTACATACACATATACTTGTGTTGTCCGGATATCTTCATGTCCCAGAATCATCTGGACATCCTGCAGGGCAGCTCCTCTGGCAATCAATTCAGTAGCCAGAGTTCTCCGGAATCTGTGTGGATGTACGTTTTTCACTCCAGCGCGTTCTCCAAGTCGTTTCATTACTGCTTCTATTCCATTTTTCTTTAGCCTACTGCTTCCCTTTCCCGTAAAAAGTGCTTTGCTGGTGTCTTTTCTTGTCAGCAAATATTTTTCCAGATACATTGCAGCTACGGGTGTCAGATATACCGTCCGTTCTTTTCCGCCCTTTCCATAGACTACAAGCTGTCTGTTCTGGAAATCTATGTCTGTGATATCCACAGATACTACTTCCGATACTCTGCATCCGGTGGCATGCAGAAAATGTACCAGTGCAATGTCCCTAGCATTTCTGCAGGCATTTTTAAGTTTTTCCATGTCTTCTCCACTGAATGGTAACCGGAGCACCTTATCATATTTGATGCTTTTAACCGCCCGACATGGATTTCTTGGTAGGAATTCTTCATCATGGAGCCAGCCGAAAAACGATGAGAGTACTTTTCTCATGTTGTCCAGCGTTCGATTCTTAACTTTTCTCTGTTCCTTGTACATCGACAGATACAGGCGGATATCAAAAGCGGTTATTTCATGTAGGTGCCGATCCAGCCGGCTTATGAATGTGCTGAGCAGATCTGCATACCTCTTAATCGTCTTTTCTGATTTTCCTTCAATTCGCTTGGTTGCCAGGTACTTTCTCAATAATCCCTCTGCAGTTCCATCCCGCACCACGATTTCTGTGGATCGTTCCGTGATCTCATACTGATTCAGTCCAGTAAGTAACGCATTCTGAAGGATATCCAGTGCCTTACTATCGATAATCTCCTGCATTTTTAGCATCACCGTGTTTACGATTTCATTTCGTATGTCCATAGCAGATACCTCCTGTTTTTTGTTATCATCGTAACATCTTCTGGCTGATATCTGCATATTTTTCATAAACTAAACTCCACTTCTATTAAAGAAACTGGATCATCTAAAGGTTGGATTTATAGGAAGTGGTGTGATGGAACTGTAGAACTATGGTGGAATTCTAATGTAACGTATTCTAATTCAGCCGGAGCTGGTGTTACAGGATTAACTTTGGTATCTGTAGATATACCTCTTCCGTTTACTATATCAAATGGAATGGCTGTGGCATCCGCAACGTGGAACTTTTCGGAATGGGCACAAGCTAGTATTGATACAAAATCAGCAACGCACGTTACTGTACGTAAATTTGGAAATGCAAATTCTCAAAATCAACCAGTGCAAGTAGTGTATATTTATGTCAGAGGAACAATCTAATTACTTATATAAGACATTAAACTAATCCAATCGAATGACAGCCATATTACTTGCAAATCCTCCTGAATTCATTTGAAATTTTTCGACCGTGCCGAGTGCGATTTGCTCTCCTTTTTTAGCTTTGATAACTGTATTAAAAGTGCAAGTTACATAGCCACCATATATGATGTTCGAATCATATTTGTAGTTGTCGGAATATCGTACAAGGTTAAGCCATATTCTACCTGTACTATCTGGTCTTCCACTTATGCTGGCCACGAACAATGCGGTCATGTCTTCCGCAAACGTAAATAAACCGCTTGTTGAAAATGTACCGACATTTGGAGTAGTTACATCTGCATTTGTTCTGTTAACACATATAAATTCGTTAGCATAGTAAGGGATGGACGCATCGGTACGAACAGATACCGATTTGCTTTTCCTATTCATAGTGGAGTTTAGCTCATTAACCTTCTGTGTGAGTGTCGCATTCGTTTCCACTGTCTGGAACTGTTTTTCAAGCTTTGTGATGTTAATTCCATCCAGAGTTACTTTGTACATTGGCATATCTGCGATATAGTCTCCGGCCTGGATGTCTCCGGTTGTATATGCCGGCGTTGCCGGGTTTGCGGATGCTGGTGTTCCTTTCAATACTTTCAGTGTTAAGGACTCAACACCTGTGTTTTCGTTTCTTTCGTATCTTGCCACAATCAGGTCAATTCGTTTCATTCCCTGTGAGCCGTTTACGATGCTCAACAAATCATATGTGTTCTTCTTTATGGATGCCGCACAGCCCTGGTGCATCAGAACGCCATCCCGGACTTTAATTTCGTTGTTTGATGAGATCTCAGCTGTCATCTGCTTTCCGGTCTGCAAAACATAAGAACCGGATCCGATCATGCCGATGTGCACATCTCTGTCCTGTTCGGACGTCACATGTGGCTTACCAACGTATCCTGTTATAATCTCCATTAGGTTTCTCCTTCCAGTTTATATGTTATTTTTTCTTTTCCGGATGATACCGTCCAGATCTTTCTGCTGATTGGTTTCTGCATACTGATTCCTGTCAGATAATCTTTTCCGCCGACTACATCCCCAAGGTCAATATCACCATCAAGCTGCGTCATGGTCATGTTATAGGACATATTTGATTTTTTGGATTCTAATTCTTTGATTCCGTTTTTTATCAATTCATCCTCTTCCGACCCACCGCTGTCATATATTGCCGTGATTTCATCAGAGCCTGTAAAATATTTATTGTTCTGTGAGATATCTCCATTCTGATCGACATACAAATGGATCACGATTCTGTCTTTCAGTTCACCTTTTCCAAGACAGATCAGATGGTTGATTCCTCTCTGGTTGTTATCAGTTGTGAAATGCATATTATTATCATTGTTCAACTCATACCTATCAGAAATATCGTTTATTGGAACAGCCTGTACTTTTACATAGCCAGCCATACCGACATCCCCTTCTTTGTATCTGATATCCAGACGATATCCGACAGATTTCAGCATCTTCATTAACCCATCATGCAGTGTACAATATCTGATAAACTGATAATTCTGAACTGTTACACCTGTATCCACATCTACTCCATAAAACAATCCTGGGAATTCGTTTTCCACCTTGCTCCGGATGATAGCATTTAACTCACCGGAAGCCGTGGTATAATCTTGGCCTGGCTGTGGCTCTATGATTTTATGCTGCATCATTCCGCGCCATGTATCCCCTTGCAACCGGATCACGTCAGTACTGGTGTCTGTACTAAATTCTTGTACGATTCCACCGTATTCTGTGTCTGCAGCATAGACTCTCGTTCCATACGTTATGGATCCGTCCCACTCCCAGCGTTTCATTTCAATCTCAAAATCGTTCGCGCCGTCCACACTAATTTCAAAATCAATCTTACTTTCGTTAACGATTCCTGCAGGCCTTCCGTACTGGTCAGTTTTTATCAGATCCATTCCGGCACACTCCTTTCTTTTCTCACTGTGATATCAAAACCGAATTCTCCATTCCAGCTTACCAGGACATCCCCGGCCGGGATTTCCTCAAAAACCGAATGGTCTGTTGCCTTTTTATAAAAGATATTCTGCTCTGTACCATTTGCAAGTATTTTTACGATCGTTTTCTTTTGTGAATCAATCGCAATATACTCATTCTTTTCAAGTGTTTCGAAAATCTGATAGGTATTTCCCTCGATCATAATCTTTGGATCAGCACAAGGTCCATAAATTATCATCCAGAAATTACTGCTTTTATAGTGATCTATATACCAGTGTTCCGTACCTGCCGCAGTCTTAGAAAAATCATACGTGTGATCATACGGATAATCCAGATACTCATAGATTTCACCTTTCCCCGACGCATCTGGATAAAAGCTCTTTGTAAGTTCTTCTATCCACATCGGATATGGACAGTAAATGTCAATGGTCATATCTGTCCATGAATTCCGTGTGCCAGATACACTACTCTCAATGTTCTTGATGTAACACTCGATATAATATGTACCAAACCATATTCTGCCTGGTTTTAAACTTGCAATGTCGAATTCAAAGCAATTTGTCAGTTCATCCATCATTGCTTTTCGTTCTTCCAGCTTGCCTCTGAATGTTAACGTGATCTGATATGTTTTTGCCTCTTTTTCAAAGTCATATACATTGACGCCCAGCTTCTGGCTCGTTGTCATAGGTTTCCATTCATATGAATGGAAGTAACCGGATGTAGATCTCATCCGGTCACCAACAAGATTGTACTCTTTTCCATTTGAGCAGACATATTTGATCTCTATCATGCGAATACAACCCCCAATTCTCTCAATGCTCTTATGATGTCTCGTTCTGTGATGTCTCCATCATCTCTTCCTTCGATGATAATTTTTAACAGATCAATTAATGTATCCAGTCGGCTCACAGTTTCTTTTTCCGTGCTGTCTGCGTTTACATTCCGCTGCATCTCATATTCCATGCTCGCATTTGTAAACGGGCTGGTAGCCACATCCTGCAGTTTTGACACGGCCGAATCTATGGACGGCAGATTGCCAACGATACCTTTTGCAAATCCGGCATCGATCATTTCACCTACAAACACACCCCAGCGGGACGGAGAATGGATGCCAAAAAATGCCAGAACCTGGCTTTTAAAGTTTCCAAGTACTCCTTTCACAGCATCCCACAACATATGGCCTGCGTTTCTTAAGCCATTAGCTATACCGCGGACAATATTTATCCCCACTGAACCCCAGTCTACCCTTATAAATGCGTTTTTTACGCTCGATACAATCTGTGGTATCTGTCCAACCAATGTAGGTATCGCCCGAATCAAACCAGCCGCTAATTTTCCGATAATTGTGATTCCGGATTGTAAAACCTGCGGAAGATTCTGACCTATTGTAGAGGTAATCTTGACAATCACCTGTGCTGCCGCTGATACAATTTGTGGAAGGTTCTTTATAATCCCATTTACAAGATTAAGAAGTAATGTTGCTCCCGATTGCAGGATTTTTGGGAACAAAGGAGATATCGCATTTACAAAATTACTTATGATTGTTCCAGCCATAGTAATGATAGATGGTATTTTTTGTAGTATACCATTTACAAGATTTGTTACAATCTCCACACCTTTATTCAGGACCTTCGGAAGCTGCGATGTAATCGCATTCACTAGATAGGATATGAGATCCTTCCCTTCAATTCCCAAAATCTGCCCTGCTGTGTTGTCTATGCTTCCCTTTAATTTGTTGATTATCGTTCGTCCTGTAGCAGCCCAATCTGTATTTATCAATTCCTTTGCCAAGGCTGCGATCAATTTAATGGCCGCCTCTGCCAGATATGGTGCATTTTCTACAAGTGATGCTGCAAGTTCTAATACGATCTTTCCGCCGCCATGTACAATTTCGCCCATATTATTTGCTGCCATGTTGATGCTACGCACGATAATACTGGTTACTCCCGCTATAAGGTCAGGCAACCCTGATAATACATTTGCAACAGCTGGAAGCAAGTTTCCAGTGAAAAATGTAATGGTTGTCTCACCAAGTGCTGCCAGAGCCGGTCCAACATCCATACCAAGCGCAATCTGCCCCATTACGTTCTTGGCTGCTGCTTTCATGGAATTCATGGATCCGGATATCGTGGTTGCTGCTTCTTTTGCAGTTGTTCCGGTAATATCCAGTTCTCCCTGAATCACATGAATTGCAGAATATACATCTGACAAATTGTCGATATCATATTTCACGCCGCTGATTTTCTGTGCATCTTTTAACAGACGCTGCATCTCTGTCTTTGTTCCGCCATACCCCAACTTCAGGTTGTCCAGCATGGTGTAGTTCTGTTTCGCAAATCCCTGGTAGGCATTCTTGATGTCTTCCATATTGGATCCCATCTTATTGGCATTATCGGACATGTCTGTCATAGCCATATCCGCAACATCTGCCGCTTTTGATGTATTATTGCTCAAACTGGATAACAGGCTGGCTGAAAAACTGGTGGTTAATTCCATGTATTCATTTGCACTCATCCCAGCAGTTTTATAAGCGTTGGCGGCATTCGCCTTAACCTTATCCGCAGACTTCTTAAATAACGTTTCGATGCCTCCGATGCTCTGTTCCAGGTTCGCTCCTTCGCTGATTGACGCCTTGATTGCCTTTCCGATCGCAGCCGCGGCAATCACATTTTTGATTGTTCCGATCATCTTGCTTCCAAACGATGTTCCGGCCGGTCCTGCTTCCGGATCAATTGTTTCCTTGATCTTACCCTTGATTCCCTCCGCAGACGGAATGATCTGCACATATGCTTTTGCAAGTTCTGTTGCCACTACTGTTCACCTCCCGTCAATCTTCTCCATTCATCGTCAAATTCCTGGCCGGAATCGAAGGTTTCCATTCTGCTTTCCTTTGGTTTTATATTCTCCATAAGAATTTCCACCAGGGATCTCGGTCGGTTGATTCCGCGCATACCGTCAGAGCTGTTGAGCCATGCTAACATCCTTGTGTTGTCTGATATCATTGCAAGTAACGTCTGATCTGTTGTTAGTTTCGATTTGGTTATTGCCATGCCTATCCTTGAGTCTGGCCTCAACCCACATGCAAAAATCCCCGCCATGTGCAATGGCAGGGATCTATAATCATAAATGTGATATGTTTCTGCAAAGTCACAGATCAGCGCATCCTCATCTGTGTTTATCATGTGGGCGAGGATCAAGAGTTTTTTCCCGGTTTGTTTCCTCCAAGGATCTGTGTGATCTCTTCGATCATTTTTTTTGCGGATACTCTTCCCTTCTCATTTCTGACATGGTCTTTCAGAGCTTTCAGCTGTTCCGCCCCAAGGAGCTGCTTTGCAGATACAGTGATCTTTGAGGCGTCTCCTTCATCGATCGCACAGAGATTTTCTAACAGCTCATAATCATCCATGTTCTCTTCGTTCAGCTTATACTCAAATCCGCTTTCTGTGGTTCCTGTAATCATCGTTATTCACCTTTCTTCACGATATATTCGTAATGTGTCTGACCGGTTTCGTCCGGAGTGGCTTTCAGCGTTGTTTCATATCCGATTGCTTCCGAATCTTTGTATACGATATCTGCTACTTCGGAAACTGTCGCAGACGGGATAACGATTCGTTTCAATGCGCCTTTCAGGATCATGTCCACAACATATGCGGATGCTTCCGCTTCGTTGTTGTTTGCTTTTACCGTGATGCCTGTTTCCAGGGTTCCGGTTACATTTTCATCCCCGTACACTGTTTTCAGCACTTCAACGCTTAAGATTTCCAGCAGTTTAAATTTAAAACTGTCTTCTTTGCTCGTCTGGAGATCCAACACTGTGTCACCGCCCCAAGCCTTGACATTATCACTCTCCGGGCTGTTTGAGTTTGTTACGCCATCATCGGAGCAATAGCCCAGTCCCTTAAAAGCTTCGTTCAGAGCAGATTTTGCATCTTTCGGAAGCTCTGTTCCAACCGGTGCCCGAAAGATCGCACCGCCTATTTTGGGCTTGCCGGCACTTACATTTTTTGTATCCATTCTTCTTCCTCCTAGTAATGGACGATATCGAAGACTGCCTGGTAGCGATATTTTTTCTTTCCGGTATCGGAATAGTTATAGTCACTATTCAGCTCACATCTGCTGATATCATCCAGTTCAATCGACTTTTCCATTGCTTCTTTTACGCGCTCGTTCAGAGCTGCTGCCTTGTACATAGACGTAGAATAAGACTGGATAGCCAGTGTTGCCTGAGAAATATGATTTTCTGCACCGGATCCAGTCTTTTCCACCAGAACATATTCAGTTCCTAGATTATCCTCTTCTTCCATCCGGGCCGGCAGGCCAAGGCTGTCCTGCAGATAATCTTTAATGATCTTTTCTATCATGTTTTCCTACCGCCTTAAGCAATCCATTATTCCCATCGTCTCCGCCGACTTTTACAACCGCACGTGTCTGAGCAACATAAGCATCGGTACCAGCGTTATTTGCTATCTTCGTTGCATGTTCCATGAGGACAGCCTGCATCTCCGGTGATCGCATCAGTTCTCTTACTCCTGCTCTGTTTAAAACCACCTTTACTTTTTTACTCATATCGCTCCACCATCCATTTCTGATTCCAATCCAATGGGATATTTTCCTCAATTCCCTGTTGCGGGAAGCTTATCACTCTCCAAGACTGTCCAAAAAATTCCACTCTGCAGTCTTTCCATTCATGTTCATCGCCTTTTGGAATCGCAATGTTGTACACTGCCTTTTTCCCATATAGATGGACTGCATCCAGGATCTCTGTGGTTGATGCAGGTGCCACCAGAACATTTTCTACGGTTACCGGATGCTCTTCATAGACCGGATGGTCGAATTCGTCTCTACCGATTTCTGTTCTTTCGTACAGTACAACCGGAATCCCCTTAATCATAAGGCTCAACCTCCCATCAATTCCTGATACGGGTTGGATGAACCAATTTTATTCCCAACTCCAAGGATTTTCTTGTCTAGTTTTGTCAGGTACAGTTCGCCGCTGCCGTTCGAATTGGTCCATGTCTGGGAATAACCAAGAGCTGTAGCTGTAGCCTGTGTTGTGCCGATCGGCACGCCTTCGTTACTGCTTTCCACCGCTCTTATGACCATGTTGCAGGACACAAGCTTTTTCGCATCATCCGATGCAATTTTGTTATATGCATCTACGATAATGGCCGCATCATCCAGCAATGCGGTCACGCTGTCTACGTTAAGACCGCCCATGTCCTTTCGTTTCTGTACGTCTTCGTATGTTGCGTATGCCATGTCTATCACCTACTTCTTTTCAGTTGATGTCTTTTTTCTCGTTGTCCTTGGCTGTGTGGCTGCTTTTTTTACCGGTTCTTCCACTTGCTCTGTCTTTTCTGTGACAGGCCGGAACATCATAGAGTCCAACTTTGCGTCAGACTCTACAACGATTCCTGTTTGTTTGTACAGATATCTCATTTATCAGCCTGCACTTTTGCAGATCTTGGTAAATGCTTTCTGATCCATGATACCGATTCCATATACGATCTCCGCTCTGATTGCGATCTGATTCTGTCTCTGCAGGTCTCCCAGACCGTCCGGATCACCATATTCAATCATATGAGCACCGATAGATCTCTGCACGCCCCACCTGAACGCGTCAAACTGACCAACGATACCAAGCAGGTTAGAATCTGTTTTAATCTCATTTTTCGCGGATACTGTGTCAGATACTGCTGCCAGCATTCCGGAGAAGTTGGTCAGATTCTGGCCGAATCCGATTTCCGGATAGATCTTTCTTCCTGTGCTGTCTCTCATAGTGGACAGACCAAAGGAAAGAGTCGGATCCATAGCGATTCCGCTTGGAGTATACCCGGAAGAGATAATCATACCTGCTGCCGCTTCGATAGCTTCATCGTATTTTGTTTCGGTCAGATTTACTTTCTGTGCGGTATCTACCAGACCTTCTTTTACCAGGTCTGAAACAGTTCCGGTCAGAGGATTGATCTTGTGGATTCCAACCAGGTCGAGAGCTCTTCCCAGAGCGATACCTGCATTGGATGCCAGGTCCTGCAGTACACCGATCTGAACGTCTTCGTCCGCCCACTGTACCTCCTGAGAAAATCTCATGGTAACCTGCAGTTTGAATGGATTAACTGTTTTGTGTGCATATGTTACCGGTGTCGGTGCTTTCTGTGCTGCTTCCCCTACCAGTTCCGCCTTCGGTGGTGCTGTCAGTACCCATACCTGCTGTTTTCCAAACTTCTGTGGTCTTGCTCCGGACAACTGAGCCAGAGTAGAACCTTTCTGCGCTTTTTCAAAAATGCCTGTTGAGACCTCAGCCGGGATCTCAAAATCTGAACTGATTAATGCTGCCATATTTATTCTCCTTTACCAAATATTTTGTGTGCGAATTCCCGCATAGCCTCATCAGCTTCATGGTGCTCTGTGGTTGCCTTCGCATTTCTCTTTGTTCCCGGATAGGATTTCGGCTTTGCAAATTTTAAAATCGCTTCTGCCTGTTTCTTACAGGATTCTTCATCTTCTCCTGTCAGTAACTCTGCCGGGACGTTTGTGTCTTTTGCTACTTTTTCTCTTACCTGTCTAACAGTGCCTTCTTTTTCAAGTGCCGTGAGTTTTGCCTGGAGTGCATCGGACTTCTCTTTTTCTTTCTGGAGTTCTGTTTTGCTCTTCTCCTGGTACTCATCGTATTTACTTGCTTTTTCCCTCAGGTCCTCATAATCTGCATATTTCTGTCTTTCCCTCGCAAGGCGTCCCTCAACAATAGAATCCAGTTCTTCCTGAGTAAAAGTTTTATCATCTGCCATCGTGTTTCCCTCCTGAATGAGTGTTTTTTGTTTTTTATCCACATTTGAGGCATGTGTTGCCATAAAAATAACACGCATTTCTGCGTGTTGAAATTTATCTTTTTTTATATAATTAACACCATTTTGTCAAAATAATTATCGCGGCACATATGACCAAAATATTTATCGTTGACGTTGCCATCCCACTCACCTCCTTGCACCGGTGCAATTTCTTAAAAATGAGTATAAAAATACCACCGGTCATTATTGACTGGTGGTATCTACTGTTCTTGCTCCCAAGCCCATTTTTTAGTTTTTTCAAAAGCTTCAATGACTTCTGGTGGAGCATCTTTAAGTTCTCCGTTTTCCACTTTATCTTCATACGGTTCACATATTTTTAAAAGTTCTTTTATATCTTCCGGATAATCACGCAGTACCACTCGCTACACCTTCTTTCTCTTCCAGGTTACAAATTCGACTTCAACCTCATCATATCTTCCACGGTTGTACATTATTTTTGCGTATTCACTGATTTCTCCTACATTATCCTTTGTAATCCCTGCATTGTCAATATTCTTTTTGCATTTCTCGCATAGTTTTTGAAGATATTCACTCCGGTTTTCTCTAGTGATTGTCCATTCTTGTCTTTGGAAATCCTCTGCCTGTTTCATATGCCACATTTCATGGCGTTCAACTGCACCTCTTCCTCCAGCAAGTTCCTGTATTTCCTGGTTACTTAAAGTTTGATTGTAGTACACAGTATTTGTGCATGGGTCATATAAGCCCAGCGCATTATTAAGTTCATCTTCTGCCAAAACCACCACTACAGGCTTTCTTTCTATCGGAATATCATACTCCCTCAATGCCTTTTCTGTATTCTGGTTAATCGCATTTAATGCTTTTGGTTTTATCTTCGCTCTATCTGATATGTATACTGGCGTATCATATGTTTCTACCTGTTTTACGGAAATTACGGACTCTGTTCCCCTTCGCATCATGGAAATCTCTGTCGCCTGTCCACGTTCCACCTTTCTGTATGCCTGTTTTGCATACAATTCTCGTTTTCTCGCATTAATAGCATCCTTATTTTCCTTGTACCTAATTCTCCGCATGGCATTAATGTCACCGCCGGCATTCTTATATTCTTCCAGGTACTTATCCGGTTCATATCCTGCTACTGTACTCTTCCCATCAAATCTGACCGCATATTCGCAATCGCAATGTGCATGGATGTGTTCGGCATGTCCGTTCCTGAGTGCTTTCTTCGACATGTACTGCCATCCTCTGGATGCCAAGGTAATGCAAAACGAACAGGTATCCCCATTCGGTACCCAGGCAAATTGTGCCCCATCTCGCATGGCATTTTTTAAAGTGGTGTCAGCTCCAACCAGTTTCACCAGTCTTGCCACTGTTGATGGTACATTCAGCTGAGACTGTTTCATAGTTCCGTGAACTGCTTTCGCCACTTCTCCATATTCCGGCAGATCTGCAATCTCCGCAGATGGTATCTGTACGCCCTGTGCAGCTGCTGTGGCTTCGTACATCTGACAAGATAGTGCTCCAATTGCTTTCCCATACTTCTGGGAAAGAGCATAGGCATAATCCAGAAGAGCTTTATCATCTCCGAATCCGTTCTTTTGCACCCATTCCTGCATCAGATCCGCCGCCTTTTGACTTATGCCCGACATTTTTGTTATATAGTTCTTCCAGGCCTTAGTTGATATCTTCATCTGTAAATTCCTCGTTCAGAATGTCTTCCCCTCTGGCTCTCTGTTCCTGTGCGCGGATTCTCCGGATATCTGCCTGGTCAAATCCGATCATTTCCAGAAACACATCTGTCTGTGCAAAACCTTCTCTTGCTGTCGAGATCTTTAACGCAGCATCTGTGGTTGACGCCACACTTGGCATCGCCGGATTTTTGAAATGTGCGATGATCCCCTGTTCTTCCTCCGGAATATCTTCCGGTGTGACTCCCAGCTCTATAGCAAGAGCCATCCGGCCGATCCGATGCAGGGCATCACCATTCGCTCTGTTCAGCTGTTCTGCCATAAGAATCAGTGTTTGTGACTGTGCGATAATTGCCTCGCTGGATGTAGGATTGGCATCATTGATAACTCCAACATCTGTTGCGGCCAATCCTGTTGCGGCGGAGTACTGTGTTGCCAGCATCCTCAGCATCTGCACATGTGGTTCGATATTTCCCTGTGTGAGCTGTCCAAAATTAGGTTTTTCTCCTGTCTCCGGATTATTTGTGCTGAGTAAGATGCTTCCCACATACTGCCGGAATTTGTTATCAATCATCATATCGTACTGTTCATCGGATATTCCCAGGAGATATTTTTGCGGTGATGTGGCAAATTCCAGGCCGATCGTTGCATTGGCAACTGTTCTTACGTACCCCTGGATCAGACGCCGTACCGGTTCTTTTAATCGTGACTGGCCGAAAGGCTTATCGTTTGTAGCGTCCCATGTCAGAGCTACCATCAGCGGCTCTCCGAAGTCATGCGGGTTCTGTGTTGCGTACCATGTTCCGCCAACCCTGTCCAGCTGCCAGATATCCGTTTCTGTGTAAAAATTCACATGTTCCGGTGACCAGGTAACGTCTGATTCGTCTCTTCTGGCATCTTCAAAGGCAAATCCATACCGGATCCTGCCATCCTGTGCACTCCAGGATGCAGCGGCGCAATGTGGTGAGTAGAATCGTATCCTTGCATCGTCCTCTGTACCGGATACTGCTGCAAAAGCGCATCCATACAGCAACTCTTCCTTAACTGCTTTGTTATATTCAGCAATCAGATGGTTTCTTTTCATGATCTGGTCCATATCATCCGACTTTGTTCCGCTTTCTGTAACATATCCATCAAACATGGATCTTGAAGCAAGAACATCCACAGTCTTTGCTCCCCATGCGCATCCGATCTCTAACCTTCCAAGACCGGATGGCAATGCAATGCCAAGATTGACCTCGTTCAGTGTGATCTTGCCGTTATAATATCTGCGCTTCTTCCGGTTCGATGTCCGATGGAAGTCATAGATATATTTTGCCTCATTCAGCCATTTCTGTTCTTCCTCAGGCAGATTAACTACCCTTCCAAAATTCAGTTCCATTTATCCTATCCTCATTTTCCTGTTCGGATTTCGTTTTGATGTCCTGCATCCCCACAAAGCCAGAGCCGCCGCTTCGATCGGTATGGAATTATCTCCTCCGAATCCCCAGCCGCCTGAGATTGGTCTCTTTACAGACGTAACTGCAGATTCCTGCAAGACTTCCTGGTATTTGTACCAGGTTACGGTCTGCTCATTGATCTCCTGCTCCAGCTGGCTGGCGGATGCTATCACATCCTTTGCTGTCGGCCGTATGATGGACTGCTTGTACTTCCATACAGGAGCGATTTTATCTATCAAATAATCCACTCCATTCCTTCCATCAATAACCACACAGGATGCTGACTTGTACCTCTGGTTCAACCAATCGGCAAGCCACTGGATGCCTCGGTTTGTAGGTTTCAGCTCTATCAGTGATATTCGTGCTGCTTCTTCTTCCGGGCAGACAGCTCCGCACAACGCTACCACGGATCCATCCGTGGAAAATTTGATTCCGTACGCCGTCTTTCCTTCCGGTTTTTCTTGGTCAGATGCGCATGCCTCCCATTTTTGCTTATCAATAGCATAATCTTGGTCGTTGTTTATCGGTGACCACCAACCAAGCCGCTCTCTGGCAAACGTATCCTCATCCATCTGCTCACATTCTGCTGCTATCGTTGTTTCTGTCATTCTTCGTCCCAGAGCCGGATTACAAGCCGCCCAACGTTTCCTGTCAGTCACATCTCCGATCTCTTCTACCGAATACTCTGTCCATGCTGTAGATTTGCTTTCTCCATTTCTGGCTCTTTCCCGGATCTTCCGGAATACGTTTCCTGTGCAGTTTTCGTCCGGTGGTGTTCCGAGATAGATGGTCTGTGGATTCCTGGATGCGGATATGGCAGGAAGGAAAGATGCCTGTTGTTCGCTTGTCAGTTCCTGCGCTTCGTCAAACACCAGGCAATCTCCATGGAGACCGCGGCCTCCGTTTCTCGTTCTTGCAACAAATACCACTCTTCCACCATTTTTCAGTATGATCTGTTCTCTTCCAAGAGCTGACTTGATTTCTTTTATGTATTTTCGCAGTCCTCTGCTTTCAAACAATCCTCTCAGTTCCATAAACGTTTCTGTTGCCGTCTTCTGTAGATGTGCCGTGTAGATCACCCACTCTGAGTACATGATCATTCCTGATGCAATCCTTCCGGATGTATCCAGTGTTTTTCCGTTCTGTCTCGGAACAGATAATCCACAAGTCGGAGCTGACCATATTTCTTCCTCTGTTCGTCCCATCCAATCGTTCAGGACTTCACTTTGCCACGGATCCACGTACAGTTTTCCGACAGAGAGCACTTTTACAGCATCTGGGCCGTCTGTGTAACTAAAGTCCGGAGCGATCCTAACGGACGGCGTCTGGCTTCCCATCAGCTTTCCTTGCTGAGAGGATCTCTCCGATTTCGTCATCGTCTTTCTCCATTCCTCTGATTTCTTCAATTTCTTGTATTGTTTCTCTGTACTGTTTCGCCAGCTGGGGAACTGTCTTCATGCTATCATCCAGATTTCCCGTGCACAGATCGATCTGTTTCGCCAGTACTATGGCCAGGTTTTCCAGCTGTTCCAACCGTGTTCCGGATGCCGTTACGTTGGCCATTTTCCTTGCTCTTGCCATCTTTTAACCGCTCCTTATAATTTTCCTGTGTGTAAATCGGCGCTGGACGGCAAGGGGTGCCTTCGGCCGCGTGGGGGGGGTACCCTCCCCACCCCTTACCAGGCGCCGTCCTGAGGGTTGATTTTCAAGCCTGTGTTCGTTTTATGTAACTCGCTTTGTGTCCTGCTGCCTTTCATCGCATTGCAACAATAATGAGCAGCTTGCAGGTTATTCCAGTCCTGTGCTGCTGCCTCCCTGGAGGCGTATCCAAACTCTTTCCATCTGGACACAGGTTTGATCTCATCGATCACAAACGATAACGGATGATCGCTGTCACTTGGTTCATCGTAATGAATAGGACCAAGCTTTCCTCTGCATATTCCACACTCTCCTCTGATCGCTTTCAGTCTTGCTCTGTGCTTACGTCTTAGGTTTCCATTTGCGCTTCTAGGGTTTCCCATTGCCCCTCCTGTTCCAAAAGAAAATGCGCCCGGATCAACCGGACGCATACGCATCTGCAGGTCTCAGTCTGGTGTGACCTGCTGCCAGATCAGCTCTGGCGGGCTCCTGAACTACTTTAGCCTGTTCAGGTAGGCGGGCTGTTGTACCGCCATTATCGGCGATCGGACCGGAAGGATTCGAACCCTCGCTTTCCAGGCGTTGACTAGTCATCTGGCCGCTCTCCCATTAAGCTACGCTCCGAAGTGGGTGACGGTTCTTGGACTGGCTGACCGTCTAAGCCATCCGGTTATCTTTCAGCACTTTGATAGCCGGATCAAGGAGGTGATTTGTTGTTCATCTACTAAACCCATTTACACTATATCACAGGTAGAGTGTGCATTTCTATGAACACTTTATCTATTTTATTTCAAAATTTTCAAGTGCTCTTCCATGGATTTTTAATACTCCCCGGTAGCTATATTTCATTTTTTCCGCTACTCCTTCCCATTTCATCCCCTTTATGTACCTCATCCTCAGTACTTCCTGCTCGTCCTCGTCTTTCATGCAGCGGATCCGCATTTCTATTTCCCGGTAGATCTTTATCTTTTTCAGGCGTTCTTCCTTCAGATCTTCAATCGCTGCGTCAATCTCTGCCATATAATCCGACAGATCTGTCTGACTGCTGCCTCGTGGCATCCCATCGTTGCACACGCTTGGAAACATTTTATCTGCCCGGAGTCTTTGTATCTCGTCCAGAATCTCCTGTTCTCTTCTCACCGCCTTCCGGTACCTTCTCAGGAATTCCTTTTTCTTTTCGTTTTCCGTCATCTCCTGCAACGGTATCACCTCCCCACAAAATATGTATATCAGATATATTCTTCCATCAGCCATCTCAGTACTTCTATCAGGTGTTCTTTTGATACTGCTGTGTGTCTTTCCGCATCCAGTTCTTCCTGAATAGCTGTTATCTTATCCGCTACTTCTGTCTCTTCGTCATAGATGTTTCTTATGATTCTTCTTGCTCTTCCTAAATCCATATCCTCACCCACATTTCCGCTTCTTAAACTTTTCTCACTCTTTTAAGTTCTGTCTGGTGGATCCGTTTCTTTAAAACCGAATATTCGCTTCTTGCTATGTAATTTTCGTTCAACGGCATCGTCAGGCAAAATGGCTCGCACACAGATAGCACATCTGTTTTCAGGACATGAGTGTGCCATCCAATTACTTTGTCAACTCTGTCGTAAGTTTCAGCGTCAATCACGAAAAATTCTCCGTATTCCACGACAACAAGATCATTTTTATTTTCATGTCCCATAAGGATATCTCCTTCATAGATCTCCGTTCCATGAATATCCTTCATGCCAGCAAATGCTTCAACTATGAATCTGTTTTTATACTTATTTTTCGTTTCGTCGATCAAATCCAAGTAGATGTCACTTTGTTCAGGCCTCTCTCCCGGGCGAATTCCGATAAACACATTTCCTGCTGACAGATATTCCTTTCTTACCTTATCCCATACACGATATTTTGTTTCCATGCTTCTCCTTTCCTGTTTGCTCAATTTATTCATGACATCTTTCACAGTCCCCTGCTGCTGCCCCGAAGCAGTCCTGTCTGCATTTTGGTCTGTGCAGAAATACCTGCATCATGCGCTGCTGCCATTCCGGACTCTCCTGTTTCCGAGTATATTCCTTGATTTCTTCCTCTGTTGCATCTCTGATATCTACAATTTCTAACATTCCTTCCTCCTCCATCCAATTACTTTCTCCTGGATTCTTGGATATCTTCCCTCCGCCAGATACCAGCGACCATCCAGTCTGGCATAGATGGCTTGGACAATTTTTCTGTTCTCCAGTTGCACTTCTACCTCTATTGACACATTTTTCATTCCCTCCGCGACCGGTGGAAAATCGTCTCTATGCCATGTATCGCATTCCCACATTTGTTTACTCGGACTATGTATTCCAAATATTCCTTTTAATTTTTTAATCATCTCTGCTCCTTTCCGGGTGCCTCATGAGCCAGGCACCCTCTGTGTATTTGTGATGTATCCTTAAGTGTGCCAAGCCACTATAGGTAACTCTTTCCATACCGGGTTCTGAATTCTTCTCTGGTGTGGTCTCTTTCGTAGATCTCCTGGGCGTAACGCTTCAGGATCAGATCAGACTCCCGGTTTTGGTGGACTGCTGCCTTTCCGGTTCTGTGGTGTGCTACGCACAGATATACGGTAAGGCCATCCTCTTCACTGTGTTTTCGGTTCGACCCGAAGAATACATGGTGTTTCTCTATGTAAGACCAGTATTTATGCTCTTCATGATCCAGCATGCCACACAGGAAACATCTGCCGTCTTTTGGTTGGATGATACTATCTCTTTTTTTCATTTCACACCCACATACACACCAGGCTGGCAACATCATTTTCCGTTCTTGCCAGCTGCACCATGTTTGTGTGTTTCCTCATATCTTTGTTGATCTCTTTTACTGTCTTCTTTACGATAACCACATCCGTAGGCTGATCTAGCTCGAAGATCCTTGCCACGCATTTTTCCGGAAAATCTTCCGGATGCTCATATACGGATATGACCGGCATCTTCATTCCGGACAGGTCTACCTCTTTGATGCTGTTCACTTCTCTATTTTTCACTCGGCTCTCCTTTCGAATCCACTTCCTGTTCCAACCATTTTTGTACTTTTTCCGGATAGGCAAGGATCACAACGTTCAGTCCGTGGCTGATATATACTGCTGCGTCTGCTGTTGTCAGATTGTCTATGTAGGCTTTTCTGGTCTGTGTTGGACAATATTCCGGGAAATCCCTGGTTAATTCTGTCTGCCCTGGTACCTGTTTCTGCTCTTCTTCTTTCTCTGGAACCCCTTGATTTTCCTTGGTTTCATTCGATTTTTGCGCCGGCGCAATTTCCTCTTTCGGCGGATTCATCATTTCTGTAATATCTTCACTTTTTTCTTCCTGAGGAGCGCTTTCCTCTGGCTCTGGATCCTGCTCTTCCAATTCTTCTTCTGGTTCTACCTCTGGTTCTTTCACTTCTGCGGGTTCTTCCTGCATTTCCTCTTGGATCTCTTCCTGTTTCTCTTCTGGTTCTTCCATTTTTTCTGCTATCCGCTTCAAAACAGGCTCTGAAAGCTGGTAGAATTCCCACCACGTCTTGTTTTCCGGTGTTCCTCCGAATTTTTTGAAAGTCACACGGTTCTCATACATCATCAGGAAGAACAGCCCTTTCTTGTATGATCTGTTTCCGGCCGGATTTACGATTTCCGTAAACTGGCCTATGTTGGACTCTTCAAATGTCTTCCCGGTCAGTTCGTTGTAGATCTCTGGGTTTTCCCGGTAAAACCTCTCTATCAGTGCTTCCAGATCATCCGCCTCACCTGCTTCCGGTTCGGTTTTATTAAACCTCTTCAAGCCTCTGATGTCTTCTCTTGCTGTCTCCGGCTGGATCATCTGCCTGTCACTGTCCGGAAGCTTCAGCATCTCTTCCAGCTGGCTTCTTCCAAGTTCTGCATATTCTTCCCGCAAATGTTCAGAATAGCCTCCTACTGAGTATTCCCGGTTGATGCTCATGAATCTGCTCGTTATGGACGCTCCCAGACCGTATTCAGCCTGTGCAAATTCCGCAATGCTCTTATATCCATCCTGTTCATAAAGCTTCTGATCCTCAATCTGTCTCAGCACATAACCGATCCTCACGAAACTCTGCTTTACCCCCAGCAGCTCTTGTCTTAGCCGCTGTTTCATCTGGATCCAATCATCCAACGTCAGTTGTACATATTCCATCTCTTTACCTCCTACATCCAGCAAATAACTTTATTTTCTTCGAAATCTTCCCAGTATTCATACGCTCTGCTGCATGTGCAGCTTATGGCATATTCCGTTACATCCTTTTCCGTACGAAGCCATGCGCAATGCTCTCTGCAGTGTTCTTTTACTTTCTCCAGCAAATCTGTTTCCCCACATTTCTCAATTTCCTGCATTGCCTTTTCTTTCCATTCCTCGATACCGAAGATTCCGGCTTTCGTAGTGTATTCTATTTTGAAGACCGTCTTCTCTCTCCTTTTTCCATTCCTTGTTAGCTCATAGATTCCGGTTTCCACGACTCTTCCGGTTCTCAGCATCACTGCATAGTCTTCGATCATGCCGTTTCCCTCGTCTTTTTCCTCTGTAGATGCTTCGTATATTCATCCAGCCATTCCTCTACCATTTCCCAGTCTGGCTTTTTGTCAAATTTTCCATAAGCCTGGATCACTTTGTTCTTTCTGATCTCGATCGTATAGTACGGGATATCCGGACTGTCTGCTTTTCTCAGAAGTAAAATATAGCTTTCTCCCTTGTTGTGCTTGTCCAGATAAACTTCTCTGCCTACACAATGATGCTGCCTTCTTCCTTCCATCACGATCTCTTCTGCATCCCTGCCCGGTCTGATCGTCAGCCCATCTTTTTCATATCCATATTTTTCATTCAGCTTTTCGAATTTTTTATTTATATCCGCAAACCGTCTTTTCATTTTCTGTATATACAGTTCGTCACTTCTTCTGTTCTTTTCCTGCACCATCTCTGCATGCTTCTCTTCCAGATCCTTTGGGAAAATATACACATCGTTTTGCATATCATAGCCAAGTTCTTCCCGCATCTGGATGTAATCCCTGTATTTATTGACTACCTGGTAATCCTTCTGCTCTCCCTGCCTGTATCTGTCGACACGATTCATCAGCTTTTTCACACTCATGTATTTCAATAGCACCTTCATGCTCTCTTCACCTTGCCAGTTCCTCCAGATGTTCATAACAAATCTTTCCTGTTCCGGTGTATATCTTTCTCCTGTTTTTGTTTCCATCTGCAGGAGCTTCAGCATTTCCAGGTCCCCTTTTTCTTCTATCAGGCGGTTCAGCATCCCTTTATCCGCAAGTCGAAACTGTTTCAGTGGATTCTTCGCGCGCCTGTTGATATATTTCGTCTTCCCTCTTTTTGTGATCAGGAACTTAACAAGCTCGCGCATTCCTGCTTTTTTATACATTTCCACCGCCGGATTATTCGCACACATCTCAAGTGCATCAATCAGCCTCCATCCATGTGTCCCGAACGCTTCTTTGCATATATCAAAATGGTATCTGAAGCTGGAATCCTTTATTTCCTTTTCCCAGCCTGGATAGATTACATCCTGTATGTATGATTCACCGCCTGATCTCGTCCCCCATTCTCTATCCCATCCATGTTTTCCATACAAATAACTCTGATAAAATTTATATACATATCCCTCATGGAAAAATATCCTTCTGATTTCCGTGTTTTTCCTTCTTGCTCCCCTCTGGGAATATTCCTGAGAGACATTGAACGTCCTTGCAACCAGATCGTTCTCTGTTGTCCTCTGGATAAGCAACATGGTGTAGCTGGAATAGAATCGATGTGTCACTCTGTCCCATTCATATTCCCCTTCGTTTCCGCAGATCGGACAAGCTCCTGTCTCTCCTTTTTTCGGGATCTCATAATCCTGTGGCCGCATCTCCCTCTTTATTTGCCCTTTCAGAAATCCTGCACCACATTTTCCACAGACACACTTGGCTATCTTTTTCTCCCATTTGTAGTAGATCCTCGGATTTATAAATTTTTCAAAACAAACGTCCTGGAAATCATCCGGAAGCTCCGGCATGGTATCAAATTCCTGCTCCATGTTTTTACTTTTCATCACTGCTCACCTCATTCCATGTAATATCCTGTGATTATCTTCTTTGCCCTTGCCATGCCTGGGATCCCCAGAGTCACACGGCCAGCTTTCACTCCTGCTGCTTTGATGATCTCTTTATCCACATTCTGCTGATTCTTAAAAGACCAGGACAACAGTGCTGCAATACATCCTTTCAGTGATTTTCCCTGTTTTCTCACCTGTTCGGCCAGAATCTCATTCTCCATGCACTGCCCTTTTAGATATTCCACCCAGTCTTCCATGATTTCTTTCGGCTTCAGGTCATTTACTTCCACGTCAATCTTTCCCAGTGCTGCTGTCATCTGGTCGCACAGCATCGGGATATTTCCCTGCAGATACAGTTCCACGTAATCTTCCGGAATCCCATTCTCTGCTGCCATTTCTTTCAGTGATGTGGTATCTCCCTCGTTAAAAAGATTCTCCGCAAGCTCATTGATCTCACTAAACGAATCAAATTCTCCAAACTTCTCATACATCTTTGTTTTCCTCCTTGTGCTGTATCTCTCTTTGCAACCATCCGGAAAATTCATGGGTTCCCATCCGGAAGGTTATCTCTTTCCCCACTGCAGCATCGGATACCTGCTGCCATAATTCCTTATACTTGATCTCAGTGCCGTCTGATTTCATCCAGCCATTCTCCCGGTAGTGTGCCAGACGGCCGAAAGTTCCCTGTAAATACTGGGATTCCGTGTGGACCACTGCCTCGCATGGCTTACATCTCGATAGCGCTTCCAGCAACATTCGAACATCGCGTTCGTTCCTGGTATCTTCGGTCTTTCGGAATCCTTCCCTGGTATAGAGCTGCGTCCCCTGGTAAGCAAGGACATAGCCATACCAGCCCTCTTTCTTCTTCACGGACTTCCCGGCGTTCTCCAGATAAATATCTACGTGTTTCATGGGTCCTCCTTTACCAGTATGTAGTACATGAACTCATAGCCATCCTCTGTGATCCCGTACTGGATGCCTCCGTTGTCCGGTGCTACCTGTTTGTCTATGTACCAGCCTTTGGGTTCCCGGATCTTTTTCCGGAAGGTACCTGCTGAGATCTTCTCTTTATGTGCCTCCGGCCTGGACAGATTCCGGCTCGGGTTGTAGGCGTGTTTCTGGATCTGCCGGTCTGTCTCACGGGTTTTCTGGAAGTATTTGAGGAAATAGCTTGCCAGTCTGCTGTATTGCCCGGATGGATCCATTGGTTTCATGGTCACATAACCGTATTTCCATATCCCCCTCAGCTTTCTGGCATCAATCTCGGAAAGTACCATGTGGATATGGACAGCTCCACGTTTTCCCACTTCTGCGGTCCATACATACCGAAGAACCAGTCCCTCTTTCTTGTAGAGTTTCCTGAGGTCCCGGAGCAGCTGGCTGATCTGCAGCTTTAACTCTTCGATGTCCTTCGGCCTCAGATCTTCCCGGTAGGACCAGGTCACATACCAGGAGCTTCCATCGAAGTTCTCGTTCAGGATCCCGGTCAATCTCCGTTCTGTCTGGCGGTCATTGACCTTCTGCTGTGACTCTTTGGTTTTATTCGTTTTCTTCTTTCTCTTCTCCCCGGGCTTTCCTGCATGGTAGCAATGGTACTTCCATACAATCTTGGTCTTACCAGCCCGGCAGATGCTCTCCATGTACATTTTCTGCTTCTCCTGGTCGATAATATAATAAGCTTATCAAGTCTGGAGGGATGCCGTAGCATCCCTGTTTTTCTTGACATTTTGTGCCCCATGGAGTAGAATGATATCTGTGATATATGACTACCTTTTGGGGTAGAAAAGCAGATCAGTTTTGCGCTGATCTGCTTTTTTCTATGTAGACCGGCCATTCTTGCACCGGTACCGTGTCAATCATTGTTTTCCAGTTTTCAAGTTGCATCATTTCTTCCATTTTTCCGATCAGATCCGGAAGTTCCCCATAAGCAGAATCACCATACGGGGTTCTCTGGATCCTCAGATCATCATTGATTAGCGGCATCCGGTAGCCGGTTCCCCGTCCCGGATTCTTGATCGTATACCGTGGTTTCACTTCTTGACCCTCCTGGTTCTCCCGGATCCTCGGCTCACTGCTACCAGTTCAGTGGCATCCTCCTTCAAAACCAGCCAGTTTTCCAGAACCAGTCCGGATTCCTTCAATAAGATCTTCTGCTTTCTGGTTGGCTTCGTTGCTCTCGGTCTTCCCATTATTCATCGTCCTCCAGACACTTGTATTCGTCTTTCCCACATTCCATCCGATCCAACGCTTTCTCGAACCGGATGAAGAAAGCAAATACCAATATCAGCCAGATCAGTGCCGGTAAGGTCGCTTTGCAGGTAAATAATCCGAATACGGATGCGATTGTTCCTATTAATTCTCCTGTACTCATTTGTTACCTCCTAAACTACATATTTTTTATGAGCCTGTTCCAGCTCGTCCTCTGACAGATCCAGATAGATCTGTGTTGTTTCTATACTCTCATGGCCGAGCATCTTCGATACTTGCTCGATCGGCATTCCTCTCCGCAGTGCCATCGTGGCACATGTCCGCCGGAATTTGTGCGGGTTGGCTTTCTCCCTTCTATGATTTTCCATCCCACAGGTACCCGGTCAGCTCCCAGAGCTTCTTCGGACTGATGTAATAATTTCCTCTGCTTCCGTTTCCGGTTGCTATCCCGATATCTAACCATCCGTCTTCCATTCCTTTTCGTACCCATGTTCCGGATTTTCCAAATACCTTCTGCGCTACACTTACCGGTACATTCCCCGGAGGGAATGTCGGATACTGCGCTACGGATAATATTGTTCTAGCTACATGCTCAGCAATCATCTGAGCATCTGATAAATTTTGTAATGTTTCTGCCACTTTGTTCACCTCCCTGTTGTATGTATAGTGCTGATTGGTTACTACGTGTTCCAGTTGCTTTTCTTCCAGTTTTCTCCTATACTGTGAATCACAGGCACGGCCTTGCCGAGTAATCATGAAAGGAGATTCTTGCGATGAGAAATGACCACTTAATTGAAAAAGTTGTTGAGGTTACTGTAGCTAAATTATCTGGTACATCAGCTCCGACAAACGAAGCAACTGGCAAAACCGTTGCTGAATTCATGCAGGAAATCTACAACAAATTAGTCGAACTCAATAACGAGGAAGACTAACCAAGCACGGCTCTGGCAGTTATCAGTTCTGCCAGGGCTTTTGTTAATTCTGTCAGTTCGTTTGCCTCGTAGTTTTCTTTACATTTTTCCTGCACGAGTTCACACAGACTTTCTATTGTTTTGTCTATTGCTTTCAATCCTTCTGTTCTCATTTTTTCATCACCTCCTGCTCATCTGTTGCAAACAGATAATCCAGTGTTTTATCTGGGAAATACGTGTCTCTCACTTTTACACATTCTGAATATCCCCACTCAGACTCTCCATTAAATCTTGAGTGAATTGTCCTGTATGAAACGCCAAGCAAATCTGCTATGTTTTTCCTGGATATTCTTTTCCTTTTCATTTCTGCCTCCAAGTTTTCAACTCTTACTTCTGGCATTTTCTTTTTCTCCTTTCTATTGCGCAATTCCGCAATTCGTATTTTTATATTATTGCATTATTGCGTAATTGTCAACAACTTTATTGCAAAATTTTGCAATTTTATATTTACTTTCTAAGTGCAATATTGTAATATCATTTCAAGGAGGTAGCCTTTATGGATCAAAGAGCTGAATTATTAAGAAATTTAATGGAAGAAAAAGGTATGAAAGTCGCTGACATCGTAAAATCCTCTGGATTGCCATATTCTACTGTAAAAGCCATTTTAGAAAGAGGTGCTGAAAAAGCTGGATATGTTAATGTATGCAAAATTTGTAGTGCTCTTGGAATCACTGCAGATGAATTAGAAAAAATGGCAACCGACACCAATTATAAACCAGACACTATTGCTGCTCATAAAGACGGGGCTGAATTTACACCGGAAGAATTGAAAAAGATTGAAGAATACAAAAAGCTGCTTCTTGCAGCGCGGCCAAAGGAGTGATTCTTTTGACTTATGAAGAAATGCAAATACTCCACGATGATCTTAATATCGTTGAAATGGATTTATCTGAAGTATCTGGATTAAAAGGACTATATGTTAATGGTCATATTGCCATTAATGCCAAAATGTCCGACATCGAGAAAGCTTGTGTACTCGCCGAAGAACTCGGACATCACTACACAAGCTATGGAAACATCCTGGAACAAAGCGATACAGCTAACCGAAAACAGGAATTCCGTGCCAGAGCATGGGCATACAACAAGCAGATCGGCTTACTCGGTCTGATCAGAGCCTATGAGCATGGCTGCCGGAATCGGTTTGAGATTGCAGAATATCTGGAAGTGACTGAGGAAGTGTTGGAAGAATGTTTGATCTTCTACCGGAACAAATATGGTGTGTGTACGAATGTTGATAACTATGTGGTGTATTTTATACCTAACTTTGTAATTATGAAAAAAATGTAATAAATGTCGAACGATTTTCATTGAATAGCATTGTCGTAAATTGTACAATTGCGTTGGAATATTTTTTACAAAGGAGGAATTTTGCATGAAAAAAGGAAAAACAATAATACTTCAGAGGAGGCGTTCGCTATGTTAAAGTTTTTTATAATATTAACAATTGCAGTGATTGTTCTTTCTCTTCTGAGTGCAGCATGGCCATATTTGTTATGTTTGGTCGGTGTCTTTGCTCTTTGGAAAATATACGAGCTTTACTACTTTAAAAGTTCATCTTTTCTATCAATAAAGCAGCGCATAACTACCTACATCGATAACTGTAACGAATTGAATGATCATATTGAGAGTCTTAAAAATACAGACCTTATATCTAATAAGACGGATTATGGTACTGCCTCTTATCAGGATTCCAGCAAATGGAAGTATAAGAGAAAAGGGTTGAAAGATCAAAAATATGCTCCAAATATTCACCAGTGTTCACGTACGATTTGTAGTAACGCACAGAAAAAACCATTCGAATACATTTGTAAATATTTTGGCATAAAAGCAACAGAGGAAACACTCTCTGATTTTGAAACTATTTTAAATAACTTCGAGGCTGCCGAAGAAGGTAAGCAATATCTTCAGTCCGAAAAAGGAAACATTCTCAAAAGCATCGAAAATGATATTCCTTTCCTTATCAAAAAGCTCAGTCCCAAAAGACTGGAACAGCAACTTGGTTTTGAAGAAGTAGACATGAGCACCGCTTATTTTCCTAAATATGTTTTTCAATATGTTAGTTCCGGCGGAAACGCATCTACTCACTGTGATGTGGTTATGGATATCGATAATCTAAATAAATTTGTTTTATTCTTATCCGAAAAAATCAAATTCAACAAAAGTGCAGCTGGTCAGCGAGCACTTATGACAAGTAAACTTCGTCAGCACATAAAAGAGCGTGATCATTTTACCTGTCAAAAATGTGGTGTATCCCTCGAACAGGAACCGCATCTTTTGCTCGAAATTGATCATATAATCCCCGTTTCTAAGGGTGGATTAACTACTGAAGATAATCTTCAGACTTTATGTTGGCGTTGTAACCGGAGCAAGGGCTCTAAAATTTAACGAATAAAAAAAACCGGCTCCTGCGCCAACAGGAACCGGCTTTGGAATATCTCCGAAGAGATACATTAGTAGACAAAAGCCATCTACTAAAACCATATCTTTCGAAAAATATTGTATCATCTTCGGACAGCCTAAGCAAGCAGAACAGATGTTCCTGGCTGGCTGTTATTTTTATACCCATTTTTAAGGAGGATGATGTTATGAAGCTACCAAACGGATACGGATCCATCACAAAGCTGTCCGGAAAGCGTAGAAAGCCCTGGATGGTGCGTGTGACCAAATCAACGGAGTACGATGAGAAGATTGAAGACTATAAGCTTGTCCGGGTAACTCTCGGCTATTATAAGACCAGGAAGGAAGCTCTGGATGCTCTTGCTGCCTATAATGAAAATCCGTATGATCTGAGCAGTCAGGATATCACTTTTGGTGAGGTGTATGAAAAATGGTATGCTGCCAAGGAGAAAACCATATCCCAGCCCACCAAAGTTGCATACGTTAGTGCATATAAGTATTGCAAACCAATTGCAAATATCAAGATCCGTGATCTGCGGGCCAATGCGCTGCAGAAGATCGTGGACAGCTGTCCGAAGACTTCCAGCACAAAGAAGAATATCCGCATTGTCATGAACGCAACCTTTAATCATGCCATCAAGGATGATATCATATCAACCAATTATGCTGACTATATTACTGTTGAAGAGTCTGATCCTGTCTTTGAACGTGTTCCTTATAGTGACGAGGAGATCCAGTGGCTCTGGGATCACTCTGCTGACCGGTATGACGTCCAGATCATCCTTATCCTGTTATATACCGGCATGCGTGTCAATGAACTCCTACAGATGCCAAGAGACTGCTGCCACCTGGATGATATGTATCTGGACATCAAAAAAGCAAAGAATAAGGCCAGTATCCGCAAGGTACCTATCCATCACCGGATTTTTGGTTTTGTCAAGGCTTTTTATGATAAGGGTGGGGAAACACTGATTGTAAACAAATTTGCTCATACTGTTGTGTATGGGAATTTTGTTAACCGGGAATACAAGCGATTGAATGAGGAGATGAATACTTTCCACAGGTTCCATGATACCAGGCACACATTCATCAGTGCCGGTCACAGATACAGATTAGATGATTATTGCCTCCGGAAAATCGTAGGCCATGAAGTGAAAGGTGTCACGCTGAAAGTCTACACCCATGTCGGTCTTGATGAGCTTCTGGCTGAGATCAACAAGATCCCGTAAATTTAATATGTTTGTTTTGCTACCAACGTGTTACCAACGTGCTACCAATGTGTTACCAACTGCTAATATTTCATCACCTTTTTGGCATAATATACAAACGAAAAAACCCAGGAAACATAAGGCTTCCTGGGTTTACTGTTATTAACTGTTACTAGATAGAACCACAAAATCTTATACTCTGGACAGATATTCACCTGTTCTGGTATCGATTTTGATTTTATCTCCCTGATTTACAAACAGAGGTACGTTTACCTGTGCGCCTGTTTCAACAGTTGCAGGTTTTGTAGCACCCTGAGCGGTATCACCTTTGAATCCAGGTTCTGTTTCAGTGATCTCCAGTTCTACAAACAGAGGCGGCTCGATAGCGAATACACTTCCGTTATAAGAACATACTTTAACAGTTTCGTTCTCTTTTACAAATTTCAGAGAATCGCCAACAGTATCTTTATCAACTGCCATCTGATCATAAGTTTCCATATTCATAAAGTTGAACAGATCCCCATCTGCATACAGATACTGCATATCTACTCTGTCGATACGAGCCTGTGGGAATTTTTCAGTAGGTCTGAAAGTTTTTTCTACCACACCACCGTTGATGACATTTTTTAATTTTGTTCTTACAAAAGCTGCACCTTTACCAGGTTTTACATGCTGAAACTCGAGAATCTGAACAACGTTTCCATCGATTTCCAATGTTACACCGTTTCTGAAATCTCCTGCTGAAATCATATGATATTCCTCCTTATAACTCACAATACCCGGTGATTTCCGGGTATCTGCCTTCTTAATATATTTGAGCTTGGCTACTCATATTCTATAATAACTACAGGGATTTTTCAACTAATTTTTTCAAATACGACCAGATTTCCTGTTTTTCTGATAAAAATGCAAAACAATTTTCTCCAGATACCGTTTCAGTATAATCTGAATCTCTTCTTTCGGATGGATCGGTTTCACAAGGATGTTCGCCATTCCTGTCCTCTTTGCCCCATACACATCAGTAAACAGCTGATCACCGATAAACACAGTATCAGACAAATCCGTGCCCATCAGTTCCATCGCTTTCAGATAATTTTTGCGGGAAGGCTTATGTGCATCCTCGATATAATGCACCTGCACATCTCTGTTGAACATCTGCACACGCTCCAGCTGATTGTTCGACAACAGACAGCAGGAAAAACCAAGCTCTTTCAGATGCGCAAACAACGCTTTCGCCCGCTCATCTGCCGGTTCTCCATGAGGTACCAGAGTATTGTCGATATCAAAGATAAGGCCACGGTATCCTTTTTTATACAGTTCATCAAAATCAATCTGATAGGTGGAATCCACCCAGGTATCCGGATAAAATGTTTCAAACAGCATCTTTTGTTCTCCCTCTAATCAACGGTTTAAAAACCATTTCATTTCCTCAAATTTCTCTTCCATCAGATCATAACCATGCTGATAAAAGTTCTCCAGCTTCTGTGTATCCCGCTCCAGACGGGCTACCGGCTCGATCTCCGGTCTGAGAACAAATACTTTTCCTTCTTTTTCCCATTTGTCAATATAATACAACGTCTTGTTATAGACTTTTGCACGCTGTTCGAGTACTTCGACCAGTTTCGGATATTTCTTTCCGTAAGCGAGTTCAAACAGACGGTCCTGTTTTCCGCTGGAATGTTTCCGATAGCCTTTATTTCTGGTCAGAATGATTACATTTCTCTGATGTCCTGTCTTCAGGGAATGGATGATGGGGATGGAATCGGCCACTCCACCATCCACATACGGAATGCCGTCCACAAATACTGTTTTCGTCGCCAGCGGCATACTGCACGACGCTCTGCAGATATCCATCATCCGTTTTGCACTGGAGTGTTCGCTCAGATATTCCGCTTTTCCTGTAATGCAGTTGGTCACCACCATCTCGCACTGCATGTCCGAATTCAGGAAAGTATCAAAATCAAACGGAAAGATTTCATTCGGATATTTTTCAAAAATCAGATCCATATCCAGCAATGTTCCCGTCTTCAGTGTATTTTTTATTGTTACATAACGCTTCTTCTTATCCGTAATAATGGTACAGTTCTTTGTACGCAGTGGCTGCCTTGACACATAATCCACCGCATTGCACGCACCTGCGGAAGTTCCAACCACATACGGAATATAAAAATCCTGTTCCATCAGATAGTCCAGTGCTCCGCTGGTAAAAACACCCCTGTTTGCTCCACCTTCCAGTACCAGACCTGCTCGTTTCATGTTTGTAACGCTTCCTTTCTTCTTTGTTTACCGTTCTTCCAGAGGACGGTAAATTTCTTCTTCTTTTACTGTTTTATAAGCCGGACGAATAATCTTATCCATATTGATCAGTTCTTCCATCCGGTGTGCACTCCAGCCGACGATACGTGCAATGGCAAACATTGGCGTGAACAGCTCGGTCGGAAGATCCAGCATGCTGTACACAAATCCGCTGTAGAAATCCACATTGGCACTTACGCCCTTATAAATATGACACTCTTCTCCAATAATCTTCGGTGCCAGCTGTTCTACCATACTGTAAAGTGCAAAGTCTTTGTCTTTGCCCTTTTCATGGGCCAATTTCTGTACAAACCCTTTGAAGATTTCTGCTCTCGGATCGGAAATGGAATATACAGCGTGCCCCATTCCATAGATCAGGCCTTTTTTATCAAAAGCTTCTTTATGAAGCAGCGCGCGAAGGTAAGCTCCTACTTCTTCCTCATCCGTCCAGTCTTTCACCTGTTTTTTCATGTCTTTGAACATCTGGACTACTTTGATATTGGCACCACCGTGCTTCGGTCCTTTCAGGGAACCCAGGGCGGCTGCTACTGCCGAATACGTGTCTGTTCCTGAAGAAGTCACCACATGAGTGGTAAATGTTGAGTTATTACCACCACCATGCTCCATATGCAGCACCAGTGCAAGATCCAGAATCGTTGCCTCTAACTGCGTATACTGCATATCCGGACGAAGCATCAGCAAAATATTTTCTGCAACAGAAAGTTTCGGATCCGGATTATGGATATACAGACTTTTTCCTTTGATATAATGATTGTATGCCTGATAACTGTATACCGACAGCATCGGAAAAACACTGATAAGATTCAGACACTGACGTAGGACATTCGGCAGAGAAGTATCATCCGCATTATGATCATAGGCATATAACGTCAGCACACTTCTGGATAACGTATTCATCATATCCTTGGTCGGTGCTTTCATGATAACATCGCGGACAAAGTTCTTAGGCAGAGATCGCTGGCCCGCCAGCAGGACCTTAAAGTCTGCCAGTTCTTTTTCGTTGGGTAGCTTTCCGAATAACAGCAGATAAGTAACTTCTTCAAATCCAAAACGCTGTTCTCTTAAAAATCCCTGCGTCAGTTCATGGATATCATACCCGCGATAGTATAATCTTCCTTCACAGGGAACTGTTTTCCCATCCACCACATCTGTGGAACAAATGGACGAAATCTGTGTCAGACCTGCCAGCACACCTTTTCCGTTGACATCACGCAGCCCACGTTTTACATCGTATTTTCCATACAGAGACGGATCCATCTTACTGTTTTCCACACATACCTGTGTTAAGCTTTCCATCTCCGGTGTTACTTTTAATTTAAATCCCGCCATATTCTTTCCTCCTGTCCTTTTATTCGTAACTGTCAGACTTTTTAATAATTACGTTGCTTATTTTTCATATTATCTGATTTTTCTTTTATTACTCTGCTTTTTTCATGTCTGTTTTGCTGTTTTCTGTAGAGAGTATCAGTTATGACTATTATACAGACGAATGCTTTTCACCGCAATAATTGAATTCTTAAAAAAATATGAAACTTTTATGCCTTTTTTAGAACAGGACATTAGTTTTTTTACTAAGTCATAACCACCACTTCAAGTGGTGGTTTGTTGTTGACCCTATAAGGGTCC
>OLNH01000282.1_pt1 | contig 49898 bp, 40 predicted proteins | sample 1643101 | NCBI WGS metagenome assembly OLNH01 (sample SAMEA3136758, study PRJEB25190) | human gut metagenome | biome: human gut; feature: human-associated habitat; material: faeces | place: Austria | collected 2013 | reverse complement strand
GCGTCGGATCTCAAAGCTTGCCCTAACCGCCCACAAAGTGTTGCCCCTACACACCCACCGGGAGCCTGACGCCGACTTTGGCGGATAGCTGCTTGTATGAGCTGAACGGATCCTATAATTGTAGTGCAGTTGAGCAGGAAACCAGGAAGGTACCGTTGCAGAATTCCAGATCCAGATAGTGGGAGCATGTCACTCTCGTTTATTGGGGGGGAGATGAATGATGAGTGAAATGTTAAAATGTATAGTCTAATAAAAAACGTGTGATCGGTAAATCGTGAATGATCTACCGGTCACACGTTTTTTTGTTGCCAAGCATACGACAAAAAGGTCCGGTGGACCTTTTTTAGTGGTTTTGAGATCAGTGAGTTTCGTCCTCATTCTCCTTTGTCTCCTCCGGCAGTTCTGTCGGGTGCAGGTTGGAGAATACGCTGGTGTCGATGGCTTTTTCTTCGCTGTTTTCTTCGGTATCATCTCCGGCATCCGCAGGGATGTAGTTGTCGAAGAGTTTTACAAAGAAGCGGGAGTTGATATATGCCACAGTGGCGAATCCCAGCATGATGTAGAACAGGATCATGAATGGAAAGGCCTGTGCAACAAAGATTCCAAGCAATACAGGTGCCGCAGTGATTACCATCATCAGTATGGTATACGGAAGATGGCGGATGGACATCAGAACGGAATTGCGAAACAGATTTTTGGTAGTGTTGAAGAACTTTGCAAGTACCGGGTAGATCCATAAAAACAGCATGGTGTAGACAAACAGTGCTGCTACAAATATATAGGAAAAGATCCGATATACAGCTCCCTGACCGGACATCATCCGGCAGAAGTACAGATCGAATGCCAGGACGATACCAAGCAGCAGCATAATGATCTGAATGACAATTCCCTGTTTCAGGTTCTGCTTAAAGGAATGGAAGAATCCTTTTACCACATAAGATTCTTCGTTGCGTGCCATCTTCAACGTGATGTAATACATGGCCGCGATCGACGGTCCCGCAGTAACCACCGGGATACAGCAGACAATACATAAGAGATTCAAGATCATGAGATCAGCGACCCTGCCCATGAAGGAGAAAAACTTGTTGTCCGGATTAAAGATGTTGTTCATAGCAAATTGCCTCTTTTCTTCGGTTTTCCGTAACTGTTCAGTACTTTCTCAGTTACAGTTTTTCTTAATAGCGATATACGCAATGATTGTCATCAGTATAGCGAATTCAATACTAAAAAGCAAGGAAAAAGGGGGATGAAAGTATTAAAAAAGTATAATCAAAAAACGGTTCGTCAAAGTGACCATGAAAGGATGAAAAAATTGGTCAAAATGCCATAAAGGAGCGGAATCCAAAAAATCAACACACATTTGTTACAAGGTCATGGTAGAAACTTTGTATAATTCGGTTATGGTCAAAAAGGGGTCTATCCGATATACTAAGTACAGTCGCAAGGCATGGTGCCTTGGAAAAACGAACATTACTTAATTTGACTAGTAGGAGGAATTAATTATGGCAAGTTTATCATTACAGCACATTAACAAGACATATCCGAACGGATTTGAAGCTGTTAAAGATTTCAACCTGGAAATTGCTGACAAAGAGTTCATCATCTTCGTAGGACCATCCGGATGTGGTAAATCTACTACACTTCGTATGATCGCTGGTCTGGAAGAAATCAGTGGTGGTACACTGAAGATTGGTGATAAAGTAGTAAATGACGTAGAACCAAAAGACAGAGATATCGCAATGGTATTCCAGAACTACGCTCTGTATCCTCATATGACAGTATATGATAACATGGCATTTGGTCTGAAACTGAGAAAAGTTCCGAAAGATCAGATCGATAAAATGGTTAAAGAAGCAGCTAAGATCCTGGATCTGGAAAAACTGTTAGACCGTAAACCGAAAGCTCTGTCCGGTGGTCAGAGACAGCGTGTAGCTATGGGACGTGCTATCGTACGTGATCCTAAAGTATTCCTGATGGATGAGCCTCTGTCAAACCTGGATGCTAAACTGCGTGTACAGATGAGAACAGAGATCTCCAAACTGCATGAGAGACTGGGTGCTACTATTATCTACGTAACACATGACCAGACAGAAGCTATGACACTGGGTACCAGAATCGTAGTTATGAAAGATGGTGTTGTTCAGCAGGTAGATACACCTCAGAACCTGTACAACGCTCCAGGAAACCTGTTTGTAGCCGGATTCATCGGATCTCCTCAGATGAACTTCCTGGATGCAACTGTAAAAGTTAACGGAAAAGACGTTACTCTGCAGGTAGGTAACTACAGCCTGAAACTGCCGGAAAACAAAGCAAAAGCTCTGATCGATGGCGGATATGATGGAAAAACCGTTGTTATGGGTATCCGTCCGGAGAACGTAACAGACGATGCTACAGCTTTCCCGGAAAGCACAGTAGAAGCTAAGATCAACGTATACGAGCTGCTGGGTGCAGAAGTATTCCTGTACTTCGATGTTGAAGGCTTCAACATGACAGCCCGTGTAGATCCTCATACAACATCCAGAACAGGTGATACCGTAAAATTCGGTCTGGATATGACAAAAGTTCATGTATTCGACAAAGAAACAGAACTGACAATCACCAACTAGTCAAAAGTAAACATATATGGTGCCGATTCCTTCGGGAGTCGGCACTTTTTACTTTAGTAAACTATTGCATTGATTTGTTGCAATTTCATGGAAAATACGATATTATGTAACTATTCGAGTGACTGCAAAGATACTGAACAGTTACCTGTTGAGAATCTATATTTGCAGATTTCTGGCAGTACCGGCAGATCCGGGAAAAAGAAAAACGATAACAGATAAGCAAAAATGAGAGGATGTGAGCATTTGGTTTCAAGTCAGGTTTTACAAAAGACAATTGATGAACTTCGGGCAATCACCAGAATCGATCTGTGTGTGCTGAGTCTGGAAGGACAGAAAGTGGCTTCAACCTTCAGCGAAGAGGGGTTTGAGCCGGAATATGTAAGAGAATTTGTGAAATCACCGGCAGACAGTCAGGTATTGCAGGCGTATCATTTCTTTAAAATATACGATGATCAGAATGTGGAATATGTTCTGGTGACAAGCGGCGGAAGCGAAGATGCATATATGATCGGAAAGATCGCTGTATGTGAGATTCAGAATCTGATCGTTGCCTATAAGGAGCGCCTGGATAAGAATAATTTTATCCAGAACCTGCTTCTGGATAACCTTCTTCTGGTGGATATCTACAATCGTGCGAAAAAACTCCGGATCGACACAGAGGCGAGAAGAGTTGTATTTATTGTAGAGACAAAATACGAGAAAGACAACAGTGCGATGGAGACGATCAAGAGTCTGTACGCATCAAAACCGAAGGATTATATCACAGCAATCGATGAGAAAAATATTATCATTGTAAAAGAGATCAAGGAAGCGGACACTTATGAGGAGCTGGATCACGTTGCAAAAACACTGGTAGATATGCTGAATGTAGAAGCCATGTCACAGGTTCGCGTATCTTACGGAAATATCATCCATGAGATCAAGGATGTTTCCCGTTCTTATAAAGAAGCAAAGATGGCACTAGAAGTAGGAAAGATCTTCTATGCGGATAAGATAATCGTTCCATATAATAACCTGGGTATCGGTCGTCTGATTTACCAGTTGCCGATTCCGCTGTGTCAGATGTTCATGAAAGAAGTATTCGGCGAACAGCTGCCGGATACCTTTGATGAGGAAACGCTGACAACCATTAACAAATTCTTTGAAAATAACCTGAATGTCTCTGAAACATCTAGGCAGCTGTATGTACATCGTAACACACTGGTATATCGTCTGGAGAAACTGCAGAAGAGTACCGGACTGGACATTCGCGTATTTGACGATGCCCTTACCTTTAAGATTGCCATGATGGTAGTAAGCTACATGAAATACATGGAAACTCAGGATTAATCGAACCAAGAGGAGGATTATGATGATTCAATTACTGGAAGGCGGTACCTACCTGGTCAATGGGACCGAACTGGTAGAACCGGCAAAAGCAGCAGCACAGGGACTTCCTGCGCCGGAAGAAGCAGCAAAACAGACCATGGCCTACAACATTTTAAGAGACCATAATACGTCTGGAAACATGGAAAAACTTCAGATCAAATTTGACAAGCTGACATCCCATGATATCACTTTCGTAGGAATTATTCAGACAGCAAGAGCCTCAGGACTGGAAAAGTTCCCGGTACCGTATGTACTGACCAACTGCCACAACTCTCTGTGTGCTGTTGGAGGAACCATCAATGAAGATGACCATATGTTTGGCCTTACCTGTGCGAAAAAATACGGTGGTGTCTATGTTCCGCCTCATCAGGCAGTTATTCATCAGTTTGCAAGAGAGATGCTTGCCGGCGGTGGCAAGATGATCCTGGGATCTGACAGCCATACCAGATATGGCGCACTGGGTACCATGGCTATGGGCGAAGGAGGACCGGAACTGGTAAAACAGCTGCTGTCCAAAACGTATGATATCAATATGCCTGGTGTTGTTGGCGTATATATGACCGGAGCACCGATTCCCGGTGTGGGTCCTCAGGATGTGGCGCTGGCAATCATCGGAGCTGTATTTAAAAATGGTTTTGTAAAGAATAAAGTCATGGAATTCGTAGGACCGGGTGTGTCAAACTTAAGTGCAGATTTTAGAATCGGTGTGGATGTTATGACTACAGAGACTACCTGTCTGTCCTCTATCTGGAGAACCGATGATAAGATCGAAGAGTTCTATGCGATCCACGGCAGAAGCGAAGATTATAAAGAACTGAATCCGGGACCGGTTGCATATTATGATGGTATGCTGGTGGTAGAACTGGACAAGATCCGTCCGATGATCGCCATGCCATTCCACCCGAGCAATACTTACACCATTGATGAGTTAAATGCCAACTTGATGGACATTCTGGATGACGTGGAGAAAAAAGCACAGATCAGCCTGGATGGAAAGATTGATTTCACACTGAAAGATAAGGTACGCGATGGAAAACTGTATGTGGAACAGGGAATTATCGCAGGATGTGCCGGTGGTGGATTTGAGAACATCTGTGCAGCCGCAGATATTCTGAAAGGTGCAAGCATCGGAGCAGACGCATTCACACTGAGTGTTTATCCGGCAAGTACACCGATTTATATGGAACTTGCAAAGAACGGAACACTGGAAACTCTCATTGAGACAGGTGCCATTGTAAAAACAGCATTCTGCGGTCCGTGCTTTGGCGCTGGTGATACACCGGCAAATAATGCTTTCAGTATCCGCCATTCTACAAGAAACTTCCCGAATCGTGAAGGTTCCAAGATCCAGAATGGACAGATCTCTTCCGTAGCTCTGATGGATGCACGTTCTATCGCGGCGACCGCAGCAAACAAGGGACGCCTCACTCCGGCTACTGAATATGCGGGAACATACAGCAATCCGAAATATTACTTTGACGGAACCATCTATAAAAACAGAGTATTCGACAGTAAGGGTGTTGCGGATCCGTCTGTGGAGATTCAGTTCGGACCGAACATCAAAGACTGGCCACAGATGCCTGCACTGGCTGAGAACCTGATCCTGAAAGTCGTATCTGAGATTCACGATCCGGTTACTACAACGGATGAACTGATTCCGTCCGGCGAGACTTCTTCTTTCCGTTCCAACCCACTGGGACTGGCAGAATTTACCCTGTCCAGAAAAGACCCGGCTTATGTGGGACGTGCCAAAGAAGTCCAGGTAGCAGAAAAAGCCATCCAGAACGGTGAATGTCCGGCAGAAGCACTTCCTGAACTGAAACCGGTATTCGAAGCTGTTCATACAAAGTACCCACAGGTGGATAAGACCAATGTTGGTGTCGGTTCTACCATCTTTGCCGTAAAACCGGGTGACGGTTCCGCGCGGGAACAGGCTGCATCCTGCCAGAAAGTTCTTGGCGGATGGGCAAACATTGCCAATGAATATGCAACAAAACGTTATCGTTCCAACCTGATCAACTGGGGTATGCTGCCATTCCTGATTCCGGAAGGAGATCTGCCGTTTGCCAATGGCGATTATCTCTTTATCCCGGATGTACAGAAAGCAGTGGAAGAAAAATGGGACAGCATCACCGCTTATAAAGTGGGAGAAGAACTGACACCGTTTACCCTGACGCTGGGCGAACTGACCGACGATGAATGTGAGATCATCCTGAAAGGTTGTCTGATCAACTACTATAGAAATGAAAGAAACATTCAGTAGGCAGTATTTACCATCACCGAAGGTGACACGGAAAACTGAATAAACGAGAAAAGCCGGATCCCGGAGCAGATGTACACCGGGGATCCGGCTTTTTATGTGGGAAAACCTTTATCGAAGATATATGAGTATTGTTGGTCTTGAAGTAATTGTATAAACAATTATAATAAAAATGAATATATAGACAGTATAAACAGAAATATTAAAAATATAATAAAAAAATATAAGAAAAATCTTTAAAAAGTGTTGACAAATATGAATCTGTCTGTTATTATAAACTCAACAAAAAACAAAACACCTTATCAAACATCAACACCCCATTTTCTATGAAAGAGACGAGAAATCTTCATAAGAAGAATGGAAAAGGAACTGATAAAAAAATAGAATCCGAAAGATGCTAATTAAGAAAGTTAATTGAATCGGATTTCCGGAAGGTTTGGGAGGTAAGATCAGAACGTGAGGTAACAGATCTTATTCAAACGTGGAAAGAAATCAAAAACAATGTTTTCTTAAATCAGAACAAAAGGATCTGTATTTTTTATCGGGATGGAAAAGATAAGAACCCAAAAAAGAAAAGGAGGATAAAGCCGTTGTACTAAGAACATAAACTTATCATTGTAAGCGTGGTAAGAGCAAGCATTCCCCGCATAGAAAGACCTTTTATGAAGAATGAAAAAAGAAAAAAAGATGCCAGATCAGAGCATGCAGATTAGATAAAAGGTAACAAGAGCTTCTCCTTACAGTGAATACATTACCACAAAAATAATAGAAAAGATTTTAAAAGATGTGTAAAGAAACATTTTTTAAAAGAATATGAGTTCACTGAATAGAACTATATAGAAACCAAAATAGTAATTATTCGGAACGAAGAGAAAAGTAAAATGCAAAGGCTATATCCGATAGCAGGTGTATTTGAAAAAGATCTTAAAAAAGATATAATGAAAAACGTTCTGTATAGCATAGGAAAGTGAATATCCATATTTTGAAAAATTTATAAACGTCAATTATAAATTTGAAGCTGGCTATTATTCTTTATATAGATGTAACATTTCTAAGTAAGTAAACGAAAAAACTTACGAGCAGGGAAGAAAGAGAAAATCAATTTATATAGATAAAATTGAATAGGAACTCAGAAAAAACATTCCTACATAAAAAAGTATATAAAATATCCTGAAAAAGTAAAGAAAACAACCAAAAGAAAAATAAAAAAATAAAAGAAAGAGAAAAAGAGGTTTAGACAATTGAATAAAGAAGATCATTAGAACAGCCGTTATGTCGATTAAGATGAGATGTAGCGGCTGTTCGTATTGTGTAAGAGAATAAGAAGTGAAACAGGCTTTTTCACATTGTAGAAAAAGAAAATTGCGTTTATAATAAAAGCCTATGGATATTTGTGAAAGAGAAAAATATCCGGATATGGACCGGATATTCGGAAAAGGCATATCCGAGAACAGAGGAATAAGGAATGGGCAGAGAGATGGTAAGATGGTCGGCAGATGATATCATATACGAAGATGAACAGATCCTTGTGTGCAGGAAACACAGTGGGATGGCGGTGCAGAGTGCACGGATCGGTCAGATGGATCTGGAGAGTGAATTGAGAAATTACAGGAATGGAAATTATATTGGGATTGTACAACGGCTGGATCAGCCGGTAGAGGGCGTGCTGGTTTTCGGAAAGACGCCGCAGGCTACGGCGGGGTTAAATAAGCAGCATCAGAATGGTATGATGAAAAAAGAGTATCTGGCAGTTTTTACAGGCACACCAGTAAAAGAAAAGCAGGGTATCTGGGAGGATTATCTTATAAAAGACGGAAAAACCAATACTTCACGGGTGACGGGTAAAAAGGATCGGATGGCAAAAAAAGCTGTATTGTCGTACAGAATTACGGAATGGAAAGATGACAGGGGACTGGCTGAGATCCGGCTAGGAACCGGCCGGCATCATCAGATCCGTGTGCAGATGGCGCATCATGGGATGCCGCTGTGGGCAGACGGAAAATATAAGAAAAAAGAAGAGATGCTGGAAGCGGAACAGGGAGCGGCCATTGGTCTGTGTGCCTGGCGTCTGGAATTTGCACATCCAAAGACCGGGAAAAAAATGAAATTTGAAGTACAGCCGGAAGGTGCATGTTTTCAGGAATTTTCAGAAGCAATAAAACCGTAAAAATTTTTTGGATGATGAATTTAAAAAAATAGACACAAAAAAATCAAGAAAAACTTAATGAAGGCCTATGGACTATTTTGGAAGGTCATGTATAATAGAGACGACACGGAAACTTCACGTATCCGGTGAAAAAAGTATCTGTGCAGGTACAAAACAGTTATGTGCCGGAAGTATATTGCGTAAGGGGAATATAAGATGAGAAGAAAGATAGGCAGAATATTAGCCCCTGTCATGGCAGCTATGCTGGTATTTGGCGGGTGTGGAAATAAGACGGCAGATCGGGTGACAGAAAATCAGACCCATAAAACAGAGAATGAAAGTAACGAACCGGCGGAAAAAGAACCGGCAGAAGATGAAGATGAACTGAAAGAAGAAAATCAGGAAGAAGAAAATCAGGAAGAACAGAGTACACAAGACCGGGAAACAGACGCCGAGGAAGATGAAGAAAAGGCAGAAATCCCGGAAGAGAGCACTCTGGATATTGATTATACATCGGTGGATGGCCTGCGCATGGAAAAAGGCAGCAGAATCTCTGTGGTGATTAAAAATACAGAGTCCGATTACTGGAAAGCGGCAAAAAAAGGAATGGAGCAGGCGGTTTCTGATCTGAATGAATATCTGGGATACAAAGGTGATGATGCGATCACCTGTACCATCGAGGGTCCAAAGGATGAAAACGGTGTCGATGAACAGGTGAATATTCTGGATATGGTACTGACGGAGAATCCGGTGGTGGTATGTCTGTCAGCAGTTGATATGAGTTCCTGTGAGGCACAGCTGGAGGCGGCACAGGAAGACGGAATTCCGGTTGTCATGCTGGATTCCGGTGTGAAGAGCGATGACGATCTGGTTTATGCATACTGTGGAACAGATAATAAGGCAGCAGGCGAAGAGGCGGCAAAACAGTTGTGTGAAGCGATCAAAGATGCGGGTGAGGTGGCAGTGATGTCCCATACTCAGCTTTCCCAGAGCAGCAAAGACCGCGTGGAAGGTTTTCAGGAAGAGATCACAAAGAATCATCCGAATGTCAGTGTCGTCAGCGTGGATTATCAGCCGTCCAAGGACGATGATCCGACCGAGGAAGAATCGATTGAGGCAGTGCTGGAAAAATATCCGGATCTGAAAGGATATTATGCGACAAATCAGGCGACCAGTGAGGCAGTACTTTCTGTTCTGGACAAACACACAGACCGTTCTGTTCAGATGATCGGTGTTGATATGGGGGATACCCAGAAAAAAGCGATCGAGGATGGAAAAGAAGTCGGAAGTGTATGCCAGAACCCGTATGGTATGGGATATGCAACCATTGTGGCAGGTGCGAGAGCTTCACTGGGTCTGGAGAGTGACAAAAAAATCGATTCCGGTTTTCAATGGATCGATAAGAATACGATTGGTCTGGAAGAGTACGCAAGATATTTGTATTAAGAGGTGGCACTGCTGTATATCGTGAAAGTTCTTAAGATGCGGCGGTGACGGAGAAAACAGAAACAAAGTTCAGAAAAAAGATGCGGGTATGGAGTTTGCCCGCATTTTCTGTATAAAGGGTGCGAAAAAATGACGATGGAATACAAATCAAACTATGAGAAAGTGACAGAAGACTGGAAAAAACGTTTTCTGGATATGGATCAGGAACGGCTGATCGAACGTTTTCAATTGAACCACGATGAGCAGTGGCTGTACCTTCGCTATCTGGGGCAGCAGCTGAAGCTATCGCGTACATCAGGAAAGGTTCTGTTTGCAGACAGAGAAGAAATACCGGAATTTGATACGGTTATTACGGTATATAATATGTTTTACTATGCAAAAGAGCATCCGGCAGCATCCGGGGAACTGGTTCCTTTTCGCCTGGTGAAACGGGTGTATCCTTTTGAACGTGCCTATCAGAAACAGATTCTGGAACCATTCGCCAGATTATTTTCCGGGCATGTGAAAGAACTGCGGGAAGCGTGTGAAAAACTGGGTGGTACAAAACTTCCACAGGGAGATGCGGGTTATCGGATCCCGGTATATCCGTATTTTGATATGGCGGTGTTGTTCTGGGACAGAGACGATGAGTTTGAAGCACAGGGAAATATGCTGTTTGATTCTAATATCACGGATTTTGTCCATGAAGAGAACGTGGTGTGTATTGCAGCGGATGCAGTAAGATATCTGTCCAGGGCAGCGGGCCTGGAAGAAATGAAAATTTATGCGGGATAATAAATAAAGAAAAGATATACCGGAAGAGATAAGGAGGGTAATATGAAGATTCGGGCGATGCAGCTGAAAGATATGGAAGAAGTGGTTGGGATGATGCGGGTATTTTATGATTCTCCTGCGGTGATCCATGCAGCACCGGACGAGATTCTGAGACAGGATGTAAAAGACTGTGTGGGAGATTGTCCGTATATTGAGGGATATATTTTTGAAGAAAATGACAGAATCCTTGGATACAGCATGGTGGCGAAAAGCTATTCTACGGAATATGGCGGTATATGTGTCTGGGTGGAAGATCTTTACATGAAAGAAGAAGCGAGAGGTCTGGGGATCGGAACTGCATTTTTCAGCTTCCTTGACGAAAAATACAAGGATCAGGCGGTACGATTCCGTCTGGAAGTGGAAGAAGAGAATGAGCGGGCGGTTGCTGTCTATAAGAAAGCAGGATATCATCCGTTGCCGTATATGCAGATGACAAAGGAACAGTAAAAGTGTAACTGATATCGAGAAACGAAAAATAAAAGAAAAACGGGGACAGCAGCTGAAAATGATACTGTCTCCGTTTTTCTTTTATTATTTGATCAGTGCGGAAATTTCTCTGAATCTCGGATGCATGGATGTTTCCATCAGTTCAAAGAGAATTGCTTCGTAGCTGGTAACAACGGCGCCGGCCTGCGCCATCCGGCGGATAGCAGTCTGAAGATCAGAGGATTTTCGGGAAGAGACGCAGTCTGCAATCAGAAAAACCTCGTAACCCAGATGTAAAAGATCAAGTACGGTCTGTTCTACGCAAATATGCGCTTCTACTCCGCAGACGATTACCTGTTTTTTGTGGGAATCCTGAAGCGTCTTTCGGATAATCTCATCTCCGAGACAGCTGAATGTCCGTTTCTCCAGCCAGGAATCTGTCCCGGCTGCTTCAAAAAGAGAGGGGGCAGACATTCCCAGTCCTTTCGTGTACTGCTGGGTGATCAGAATGGGAATGTCCAGGAGACGGAGTCCTTTCAATAGCGTTTCTGTATGACGCAGAGTCTCTTCGCCGTTCTGTATGGCGGGAAGAAGACGTTCCTGTTCGTCGATGGCAAGGGCAATGGCATGTGGCAGCTTGATTTTCATAAAATATGTCCTCCAAAAGTTTACAGAGTAGGGATCATGCTTTTTAGGTTACTATAACATAAAAATACGGTGTTGCATATATTGAGAAAAAAGAAAGAGGTGGATAGCATGCGGTATGAGCAGCCGATTCCCTTTTACATGGCGTATCCATTCCTGCTTCCTCTGGATCAGGAACAGGCACAGGAAAAGGATCTGCAGGTGATGAAGTCTTTTTACTCGCGCCGGGCAGCAAGAATACAGGAGAAGGCAGACCGGGAGTGTGACCGGATGGAATACGATGGCAGTATGATGTTTGATGAGTATCCGGACAAATTTATGATGGAACACCTTTGCAGGAAGATCGAACAGGAGGTGCTGAAAGAAGAGGAGGGGAATACGTCTGTACTTATAATAGAAGAGACCTGTCAGGGGGGACAGGGAAGCTGCGGAAACAGAAGAGAGGAAGAGGGACTCCGGGATCTGATCGGAGTGATCTTATTCAACGAGATGTTTCGCAGACGGAGCCGTCACAGAAGACAGAAAAGATTTTATTAACAGAACTTTAATACAAATATAAAATTTGGGTGTTGTGGTTTATAGTGAAAACCATTAGAATAAGAAGGTAAACAGGAAGGGAAAACCTGAAACTGTTTTCAGGAAAAACAAGTAGGAATCAGCGGCAAAGCCGCAGGAGAATATAGATGACAGAACTGAAGAAACTATTGAGCATTTATCTGGATCTTTATCTGCACCAGATTATTATAAGCGGAGCGAGAACAAAAGAAGGGGCGTCCAAGATACGGATTCGCCCCGTAATTATGAAGGACAAACTGTATTTTCAGTGTACAAGCACTGTGGGTACCAAGGAAATTCATGAAAATTATGAAAAAGAGCCTTTGCTGGAACATATAGAAGGCTGGATCACCGAAGATTTCCGGCAATTGCAGCTGGAAAGTGAACTGGGAAGTGTAAACGTACTCTCAAGTAAGAAGGGAAAACTCACAATTAAGGAAAAAAAGAAAAAAAAGGAAGGTAATCTTTGCGACAAACCGATCCGCATGGAAGCGTTGTCTCATAATCGGAAGAAGCGGTACATTCTGGAAGAGGGAAAACCGGTAGAATTTCTGATCGACCTGGGAGTTATGACTTCTGAGGGGAAGATTGTACACAGTCGTTATGACAAATTCCGACAGATCAATCGTTTTCTGGAGTTTATTGAGGATATCCTTCCCAAACTTACCAGAGACCGGGAAGTGACAATCCTGGATTTTGGATGTGGAAAGTCGTATCTTACGTTTGCGATGTATTATTATCTGCATGAACTGCAGCAGTACGATGTGCGGATTGTCGGACTAGATCTGAAAGAGGATGTCATTGAAAAGTGCAGCCTGCTGGCAAAAAAATATGGCTATGAGAAACTGACTTTCTGTCAGGGGGATATTGCTTCTTATGAAGGCGTTGATCGGGTCGATATGGTGGTGACGCTTCATGCATGCGACACGGCTACGGATTATGCGCTGGCAAAAGCGGTTGCCTGGGGAGCTTCTGTGATCCTGTCGGTGCCTTGCTGTCAGCATGAACTGAACCGGCAGATTCACAATGAAGTGCTGGCTCCGGTTTTTTCCTACGGGGTGCTGAAAGAGAGAATCGCCGCGCTGATGACAGACGGTTTGCGGGCTCAGATGTTAGAACAGGCGGGGTATGATACGCAGATTCTGGAATTTATTGATATGGAACATACGCCGAAGAATCTGCTGATCCGGGCAGTTCATACCGGGAAAAAGAAGGAAAATAAAGAACAGCTTCGTACCTGTCTGGATGCTTTCGGACTGCATCCGACACTGGAAAGGCTTCTGAAAGAAGGAGGTCGGGAAGCATGAAAAAGGGGTTATTAAAAGCGGGAGTACTGTTGCTGTTGTTTGCGGCAGCGCTGGGAGGAACAGCAGCACTCATCAATCGGGAAAAAATCGTGGGAACGAGACAGATGGAGGATGCCAGTCTTCCGATTCTGTATATGGAAGTTGCGGATACAAAGGTGAATCCGATGTATGGATATGCCGGTGAAATGGAAGAACAGTATATGCGCGACAGTCTGACACCACTTCCGACGGACAGAAGTCTGACGATGGCGATAGATCCGAAGAATGCATCGGTAAAGACGGTGAGCTACCGTGTATCGACGGCAGACGGAACGGAAGTTGTGGAGACAAGCAAGATCAGCAAGCTGAAGAAGAAGGACGGGGAGATCAGGGCAGAATTTCAGCTGGAAACACCGATCCTGATGAACCAGGAATACACGCTTCGGTTTGATGTGACGCTGGATAACGGGGAAACGTATTATTATTACACCCGTCTGTTGCAGCGGGCAGGAACCAATATTTCAGAATATCTGGAATTTGCAGACAGCTTTTATCAGACATGTCTGGACTCCGAGAACGCATCCACGCTGGCGGCTTATCTGGAACCGGATGAGACACAGACCAACAGCACCTATGAGAATCTGAATATACATTCCAGCTTTGAACGGATCACCTGGGGAACCCTGGATATGAAGTTGGAAAAAAAGGCAGTGCCGGTGATCAAAGATATGAATGAGACCACCTGCAGTATCTATCTGACGTATGTGTTGTCAGATACTCCTGAGGATGAGACGAAAGATTATTATAATGTGACCGATTTTTACCGAATGCGCTATGCACAGTCCCGCGTGATGCTTCTGGATTTTGACCGGAATACACAGGAGTTGTATGACGGAAAACATACGGAACTGACCAGCAAAGGGATCAATCTGGGAGTTGTGGCCAAAGATGTTCAGTATCAGTCTAATAAAAGTTCGGATATTGTGGCATTTGTTCAGGAAGGAGAGCTGTGGAGTTATAACCGCAGTGCCAATAAGACAACACAGATTTTCAGTTTCCGGGATGGTGATCTGGATGAGCGGGAGAACCTGCAGGAACATGGAGTTAAGATCGTCCGGGTGGAAGAATCCGGAGATATTGATTTTGTTGTATACGGCTATATGAACCGGGATGTACATGAAGGAGAAGTGGGGATCGCGGTTTACCATTACGGGGCAGAGCTGAATCAGGTGGAAGAAGAGCTCTTTATTCCGATGAAGAGTTCTTATGAATATCTGAAAGAAGACATGGAACTTCTGTCTTATGTGACCCGGGATGATATGCTGTATGTCATTCTGGAAGATGATCTGTACCAGATCGATATCAAGCAGAAGAGTTTTCAGATTGTAAAAGAAAAACTGATCAAAGACCGATATGTGGTCTCAAAGTCTCAGGCGAGCCTTGCCTGGATGGATCAGGAAGAGGAAAATGCATGCACACAGATCACGGTGATGAGCCTGGAGCAGGGAGATACCTATACGATCCAGGCACAGTCCGGACAGAAGATCAAGGCACTGGGATTTATGAATGAGGATCTGGTGTACGGAATTGCCAATGACAGTGATATTGTGACAGATAATGCGGGCAATACGGTATTTGCCATGAACACCGTCCGGATCGAACAGTTTGGCGGCGAAGTGGTCAAGGAACATCATGAGGATAATGTCTGGGTCAGCAATGTGAAACTGCAGGAAGGTCTGCTGGAACTGGAACGGGTACAGTGGGAGAACGGTGCATATGTGGCGATCAGTAGCGATCATATCATGAATAATCTTCAGATCAGGGAAGAACAGATAACCCTGCGTCTGATCACTACAGAACGGAAAGCCACACAGATCGGTCTTGATTTCGAAAAGAGCGTGACCAGTAAGAATGTCCTGTATCTGGCATCGAATCTGGAAGATCAGGAGACGTATAATATACTTTCTATGGAACTGACGAGAACGGATTCCAATATTTATTATGTATATGCCAAAGGTGTGCTGGACAGTACCTGGAGCAGAGTCTGTGATGCCATTAACCGGGCAGACGGACAGATGGGTGTGGTACTGAACCGGCAGCAGCAGTATGTCTGGGAGCGAGGCAACCGCCAGGAAAGTTATCAGGCAAATCTGGATGAAGTGCCGGATGTGGTTCTGAGCGGAACTATTGATGAAAATACCCTGCAGCAGTCTCTGGGCGCGGATTATACGGTGATGAACCTTACCGGATGTTCTCTGGACAGTGTGCTGTATCAGGTCAGCAAAGGAAATCCGGTAATTGCAAAGGTATCTGATACGGTAAATGTGGTAATCATAGGATATAACAGCAAAAATACGATCCTGTACTATCCGGCAACCCAGGAACAGGGTTATTTCGGTATGCAGGACAGCACCAGCCTGTTTGAAAGCGCCGGTAACGTATTTGTCGGCTATATGGACAATCTTGGTGCGGCGAGCAAAAGCGAATAAAAGATATGAAAAACACTCCGCAGGATGGTTGACTGTTGAATGGTTACAATGATACAATAAATGCAATATGGGCAGTTTGCAGGTACGGGCAGGCTGCCTGAGAAAACATCAGAGAGGGAGGACTTTTGTTATGCAGCTTACAACTGTAAGAGAAATATACAAAAACCGGGAAACATTCCTGGACAAAGAGATTACTGTAGGGGGATGGGTACGAAGCGTACGTGACTCCAAAACATTTGGATTTATCGTTCTGCATGACGGAACATTTTTTGAGACCTTACAGGTGGTATACCACGATTCTATGGAGAACTTTGCAGAGATTTCCAGACTGAATGTCGGTGCGGCCATCATTGTAAAAGGAACACTGGTAGCAACACCACAGGCAAAACAGCCGTTTGAGATTCAGGCAACTGAGATCAGCGTAGAGGGAGCTTCCGCACCGGATTATCCGCTGCAGAAAAAACGTCACAGCATGGAATATCTGCGTACGGTTTCACATCTGCGTCCGAGAACCAATACGTTTCAGGCAGTATTTCGTGTACGTTCCCTGATTGCCTATGCCATTCACAAGTTCTTCCAGGAGAGAGGATTTGTCTATGTGCATACACCACTGATCACAGGAAGTGACTGCGAAGGTGCCGGAGAGATGTTCCAGGTTACCACCATGGATCTGAACAATATTCCGAAGACGGAAGAAGGAAAAGTAGATTTTTCCAAAGATTTCTTCAATAAACCGACCAACCTGACTGTAAGTGGACAGCTGAACGGTGAGACTTATGCACAGGCGTTCCGTAACATCTATACGTTCGGACCGACTTTCCGTGCAGAAAACTCCAATACCACCCGCCATGCGGCAGAGTTCTGGATGATTGAGCCGGAGATCGCTTTTGCAGATCTGGACGATGATATGATTCTGGCAGAATCCATGCTCAAATACATTATTCGTTACGTTCTGGAAAATGCACCGGAAGAGATGAACTTCTTCAACTCCTTCATCGACAAAGGACTGTTAGATCGTCTGAACAACGTGGTAAATTCTGAATTTGCCCGTGTGACTTATACAGAAGCCATCGATATCCTGACAAAGAACAACGATAAATTTGAATACAAAGTATCCTGGGGATGCGATCTGCAGACAGAGCATGAGCGTTATCTTACCGAACAGGTATACAAACGCCCGGTATTTGTCACCGACTATCCGAAAGATATCAAGGCATTCTATATGAAACTGAACGATGACGGAAAGACCGTGGCAGCGGTTGACTGTCTGGTACCTGGTATCGGTGAGATCATCGGCGGAAGCCAGAGAGAGGATGATTACGACAAGCTGGCAGCCCGTATGGACGAGCTGGGTCTGAACAAAGAAGACTACGGATTCTACATGGATCTGAGAAAATACGGAAGCACAAGACATGCCGGATTCGGTCTTGGATTCGAACGTTGCGTGATGTATCTGACAGGAATGGGTAACATCCGTGATGTCATCCCGTTCCCGAGAACAGTAAACAATTGTGATTTATAAGTAATTATGTAACTGTTCAGTACCTTCACAGTTACGAGCCAAAATGCATAAAAAATCACCTTCGGTGATGGCATTTTGGCTTGTATGTCTCGGGATTTTGACATATTCATGTCAAAACACCTCGCGGGACAGTGGCTACTGAATAGTTACGTAATTATACAGTAACAGGAGAGGCTATGCGATTTATTCATATGGCTGATGTACATTTGGGGGCGGTTCCGGATTCGGGCTGCCCCTGGAGTGCATTCAGGGAAAATGAAATCTGGGAAACCTTTGTACGGGTGATCGACCAGATCAGAGAAGAGAAAATAGAGTTGTTGTTGATTGCAGGAGATCTGTTTCACAGACAGCCATTGCCTTCTCAGACAGAGAGAGTCAGTCAGCTGTTTGCATCCATACCGGATACCGAGGTGGTGTGGATGGCAGGAAGCCACGATTATCTGCGGGAAGACTCAGCGTATCGTAAGGTGAAATGGACGAAGAATGTTCATGGATTTCTGAGTGAGAAACCGGAAGTGATCAGTCTGGAAAAGCTGCATACGAAAGTGTATGGATGCAGTTATGAGCATCCGGAGGTTACGGAAGCGATATACAGCAGCATCCGGCCGGAGGATCAGCCGGGGATTCATATCCTGCTGGCATATGGTGGAGATGAAACGCATATTCCTATGAAAAAAGAGGATGGAGCCGGTTTTGACTATGTGGCATTGGGGTATCGCCATATACCGGGAGTACTGGTGGAAAATCAGATGGCATATGCCGGTTCTCCGGAACCCATCTGCCTGGAAGAGACAGGAACCCACGGGGTTGTCTACGGAGAGATCACAGAGGACGAACAGGGGCAGTATCATACGCAGATCACACTGGTTCCCTGTGCGTGTCGTTCGTATATTCTTCTTTCACTGCGGATTCATTCAGGCACCACACAGGCGGCTCTGGAGCAGAAAGTACAGGATGCGATCGCACAGAAAGGAAGCGAAGATATCTACTGGCTCAGGATCCAGGGATATCGGAATCCGGAACTGGAGTTTGAACTGGAGGCACTGCGCGCCTATGGAAATATTGTAAAAATAACGGATGAAACCCGCCCGTGCTATGATCTGAACCGACTGAAACGGGAAAAACTGGGAACGAAAATCGGTGCATATATCCACTGGTTCGAGAAAAAACAGGGAAAAGTAGAACAGAAAGCACTGGATTATGGACTGCAGGCACTGCTTGCCGAAGACAGGGATGAAAGAGAGGTTCTTTCAGAAAAGATAACGGCCTGGAAGGAAAAGAAACAGGAACTGCAAAAGGAGAGAGAAAGTCGGAGTGCGGTGGTGGAACAAAGGATCCACCGTATCATGCGGGAACGCTCCGGTCTGGAACAACAGCTGCTGGTCAATGGTTCCGAGATCCGCCGTCTGGAACTGAACCGGAATGCAACAGAAAAGCACCTGGAGCAGGAACGACGGGAAGAAGGAAAACGACAGGCAGAAGAAAGCAGACAGCCAAAAAGTGAACAGCCCCTGAATCCGGAAAGATCGGTAGCAGAGCAACCTGTCCAGACACGAAAAGCAGTCGGGGGAAAAGAAAGAAAGCTATTGGATATTCCTAAAATTCCCAAAATTTCCGAAATATTTACATGGACAGGAATCGTACTTGCCATATTGATCCTGATCGATCCGTTTTCCTGGAATCGGGCTGTGTGTACGGTGCTTGGCCTTGTGATTCTGACGGGCACTCTGATGGGAAGGATGTATCTGGTAAACTGGCTTCGAACCAGGGACAGTATGGCCGTGCAACGGACAGTTGTACGGGATGAGCCGGAGCAGAAGGAAGACACGGAACAGGAAGAGTTACAGAAGGACTGGGAAGAACGATTAAAAGAAAGAAAGAAGGAACTGCGTCAGATCAGTCATCAGATTCTGCGACTGCAGGAGCGGGGAGTTCATCTTGCGACAGAGGCGGAAGAAAAGAAAATACAGACAGAAAATCTGCAGGAAGAGATCCGGGAGTTGTCTTGTCCGACCTGGGAGGAAGAATCCTGTGATATGGAGATTTCCGGTCTTAAACTGGCACTTACGGTGCTGACGGAGGAAGAAAGCATACGACATGTCGGAGATCGGAGTGAACGGAAGGAAAAGGAGAGAGAATGCTTAGAATAGGTTGTCATTTGTCCTCGTCGAAGGGATTTTTTCATATGGGAAAAGAGGCGGTGAAGATTGGAGCGAATACCTTTCAGTTTTTCACCCGAAACCCAAGAGGAAGCAGAGCGAAAGAAATAGATCCGGAGGATGTGAGAAAGTTTCTGGAATATGCGCAGGAGCATGATATCTGTCAGATCCTGGCTCATGCACCATATACACTGAATCCATGTTCTAAGGATGCAAAGACCAGGGAATTTGCCTGGATGACGATGGAGGATGATCTGAAACGGATGGAGTATGTTCCGGGGAACTGTTATAATTTTCATCCGGGAAGTCACGTAGGACAGGGCGCACAGGAAGGAATCCGGATGATCAGTGAGATGCTGAATCAGATTCTGAAGGAGGAGCAGCACACGACGGTACTTTTGGAGACGATGGCAGGAAAGGGAACAGAGGTTGGTCGGAGCTTTGAGGAACTGGCGCAGATTCTGGATCGGGTGGAGTTGAAGAGCCATATGGGTGTTTGTCTGGATACGTGTCATGTGTATGACGCGGGGTATGATCTGGTGGGACAGCTGGATCAGGTGCTGGAGGAGTTTGACCGGGTGATCGGGCTTGAGAGGCTGAAGGCGATTCACATGAATGACAGTAAGAATCCGTTTGCGAGTCATAAGGACCGGCATGAGAAGATCGGGGAAGGGTCGATCGGGCTGGAAGCGTTTGAGAGGATGGTGAATCATCCGAAATTGCAGGGGATTCCGATCTATCTGGAGACACCGAATGAACTGGAGGGGTATGCGCGGGAGATCCGGGTGCTGAGAGAGATGAAGAGGTAGTTGAAGTTGACGACGCGGACGAAACGTGCTTCGGCTTTCTGCTCTGGCAACGTGGGCAGGGATGTGCGGGAGGTTTTGGGAAAAGGACGCGGGAAGGATTACGGTTGTGGGAAGTGGTCCTTCCCGCGTCTTTTTGGGTAGGTTATGAAAAGAAAAAAGAGACATATTAACGAAAGAATCTTTGAAGTGAGAGTTTCGTTGGTATGTCTCTTTTGTGTTAGATATTTCATAAATCAGGTAATGCCAGTGTGCCTGGCATTACTTGATTTATCAGATCGTCTCGTTATTTCTGTATTTGGTCAGGACTTTCTGGATGCGTTCTACCGGGTTCAGGAGTTTGCTGATGGAATCGTCGTGATTCAGGGTGTCGATGATCAGGGCGATGTATTTGCTCATATCGCAGTTGATATAGTAAGGTTTACTCAGCAGTTCCGGGGTCTGGTAGATCAGGTTGGTGGTCAGGATGCGGTCGAAGGTTCCTTTTTCGTAGGCTTCGTCGAATTTTGACAGACCGTTGGTGAACAGACCGAAAGTGGAGCACATGAAGATCTTGTTGGCTCCCCGGTCTTTCAGGAGCTGGGCTACCTCGAGCATGCTGTCGCCGGAGGAGATCATGTCGTCTACGATGATCATGTCTTTGCCGCGAACGTCAGCACCCAAGAATTCGTGGGCAACGATCGGGTTTCTTCCGTCTACGATGGTGGAGTAGTCACGGCGTTTGTAGAACATACCCATGTCTACGCCCAGGTTGTTTGCCAGGTAAATCGCACGGCTCATACCGCCTTCGTCCGGACTGATGACCATCAGGTGTTCTTTGTCCAGTTTCAGATCTTTTTCTTTCTTTAAGAGGTTTTTGATAAACTGGTATGCGGACTGTACAGTTTCAAATCCATGCAGTGGGATCGCATTCTGGATTCTCGGATCGTGAGCATCGAAAGTGATGATGTTTTCCACACCCATCTGGATCAGTTCCTGCAGTGCCAGTGCACAGTCGAGGGACTCTCTGCCGGTACGTCTATGCTGGCGGCTCTCATACAAAAATGGCATGATCACGTTGATTCGTCTGGCTTTTCCGGCGATGGCAGCAATGATTCGTTTCAGGTTCTGATAATGATCATCCGGGGACATATGGTTGGTCTGTCCTGCCAGAGAATATGTCAGACTGTAATTGCAGACATCTACAAGAATATAGATATCATCACCACGTACGGATTCCTTCAGGATACCTTTTGCTTCTCCGGAACCGAAACGGGGAAGATCCGATCCGATCAGGTAAGTATCTCTGTCATAGCCCTCATATAAAACACCTTCATTGTGGCGTTTTTTTCTCCAGCTGACCAGGTAGTTATCTACCTTTGTACCGAGTTCGGCGCAGCTATAAGGAGAAATGATCCCCAGTCGTCCTACAGGAAGCTGTTGTGAATCGTGATTTTTGTTGTGTGACATTGTTAGTTCCCTCCTAATATTTTTTTCTGGATTCTTATATCTTTACCGATGAGTTTGATCATCGTGTAGTTACTGGAAACTCTGGAAAATACCCGTTCGGAGTAGGTATCCATAAAACTGCCTAGTGTCAGATTGGTGGAAATTACCGTGGATCTCTTTCTGAGGATCCGTTCGTTGATACATAAAAAGAACTGGGAAGCAACGAAGCTGTTGGTAAGCTCTGTTCCAAGATCATCGATGATCAGCAGATCACAGTTGAGAATATAGTCATTTTCTCCTTCTGTGGTATCGGAATTTGAGAAGGTATTTCTTGCAAACGCATCGAACAGATCGAAAGCGGAATAATAGATCACGCTGTGCATCGAATCCAAGAGTTCTTTTGCGATGCAGTACGTAAGGAAAGTTTTTCCAACACCGGTATCGCCGTAAATAAAAAGATTTTCAAAAGAATGATCAAAATTCTGAACGAAATCCTTTGAGCGCTGCAACGCAGTTGCGGCACTCTGACGGGCGGTCTGTCCTGTGGCTTCATTTATCATATCTTCCGGATAATAATCCAGAGAAAATGCGTCGAAGCTGGCTGCTTTTAATAATTCCCGGATATTGGACTGGGTATACAGATGTTCACTGATCGCACGCCTGAAGCAGATACACTTCCGGTTGTCCACATAGCCGGTGTCCTGACACAGAGGACAGGTATAATGCATCTTCAGATAATCCTCCGGATAACCATTGGCTTTTAACAGATCGGTTCGCTCTCTGGATAAAGCCTGAATCTGTTCGTTCAGGTCAAAATCAGTGGCGTTTTTATCACCGAGTAAGATTCGTGCTTTTTTCACACTGATCGCTGCAATCTCCTGATCGATCAGTGCCAGCCGGGGTATCCTGGCCTGTGCTTCGGCGATACGGGCATCTTGTTCATGTTTATTGCGAAACTGCAATCGCTGATAATAGCGCATCAGTGCATCGTACTGACTGTTTTGTAGTGCCACGGTAATTCTCCTTTATCATTTTAAAAGCTGATTTTCAAGTTGATCGTAATCATAATTTCGCTGCTGGAAATTATTGAATCTGTTACCGGAACCCGATGGACGGATTCCCTTCTGTTCCTGCCGCTGATTTTGTTCCTGACGGTCACTTTGCAGCTGTCTGTGCAAAGTATCCAGAGCCTGAATATCGGTCAGGTGTCGGACACCTTTATCCTTCCAGCCGGAAAGAATCCTGTCCGCATAGCGGAAATTGGCTTTCCCGGTGGATGCTACTGTACGGGAACAGGCTTCCGTGAGGATGTCCATAGTAAATCCGTAATCTTTCATCCAGTGGTCGATCATGTGGATCTCCGACTGGATCGGATTACGGTTGCTGATTCCGAATGCTTTTAAAATTGAAAAATAGTTTCTGTGATAGGTCGTAGTCTCCTGCTTGGCGCGGGTAACTGTGTTGATACCCGCCTCGTGCCAGCTGAAGGCTACTTTCTTTATATAATGAATGTCTTTACTTCCCTTGGAAACACAGTATTCGATCAGATAGTCAAACAGATCCACAGAAAAATGAAGTTCCTCGTAAATATAAAGAAGTTCATCGGTAACTGTTCTTGACAGTGTAGTACCAAGGTAACTTTCGGCCAGAAAGAGAATCTGGCGAACGTCTTCCTGTTCGCGGAGCTCTTTCAGACGGTCAGCACTCATTGTTTTTTTATTCCCTGTTGTCTGAGAGGGCTGAGTGCCTGTCTGCGGGGCATTCCTGGCAGGTGTGACAGATGCTCCGGCTGTCGACGGTGAGCCGGATGTGACGGTGTTTGTCGATGTGGCAGGCGAAATCTGAGTAATTGCCTGTTCTGCCAGTGTGTTTTGCACCGTATCTGGCACCATGGGCTGCAGAAAATCAATGGAAGTCTGGGTGTCGGTACCTGCCAGTACGACCAGTTTCTGATTCTCCCAGTAACGAAGGGTGCGAAGCACATCTGATTCTGTGCAGTCAAAAACATCCGCTACAGCAGCCAGATCCAGTGCGGTGTCGCCGCTTTGCAGACTGCGGAGCAGATAAAGGTAAATTTTAACGAATTCCCCGTTGGCGCGGGGCATATAATAATCTATGAAAATATTGGAAATAATGGTAACTCCGCTGGAGCTTCCATTATGTAAAGATAACTGCATAGTTCTCCTGTAATAGAAAAGTGATGGTATATGTCCTGGTTACGTGCTTATTATAGCATGATTCTTTAAGAAATCAAACATGGTTTTTTATGGGAAGGAGGTGGAAAATAAGGTACGATGGGGGATTAGCTGGTGTGTAAGTAAGGTGGATAAGCATGTGGATGATGTGGATAAGTGGTGGAAAATTATGAGGTGTGGGGATTATTTGCAACCGGAAAATGGAGGAATTGTTTGAAAAACAGAGAAAATTCGGAGGGAAGAGTGTAAGATTATGTAAACAGAGTTATGCACAGGGGAATCCACAGAGGGGGGAACTGAGGGTGGGGATAAATGTGTGGATAATGTGGATAAGTTGAGAAAAAAATGGTGTGGGGGTGAAAAGGGACGGATCCGAAAGCGGTCTGCAACATCAGGAGGCGGCAACGCGGGCAGGGCAACTTTGAGCTAATCACCAACTTCGACTATGTTCACGAGGGTCGGCGGACCCTCGCGAAAGTCTACGTAGGTGCTGGATCTCAAAGCTTGCCCTAACCGCCCGCAAAGTGTTGCCGCCTCCTGATGTTGCAGACCGCTTTCGGATCCTGATTTTCACGTGGGGAGGGGTGGTTGAATCCGATTGTGGATGGAAGGAAAAAGCATAAGAAGAAAATTAAAGGGTACGGAGCAGGCGAAAGGATCAGGGGGGTTTTTACATATAAAAATGGCAACCGGACATGTTAGGTTCGGTTGCCATTTTTGTATGGGGTAAAAGAAGGTTTTCTTGGTGTTTATTTGCCCAGGAGTTTTTCGCCGATCTGGTAGACATCGCCGGCGCCCATGGTGATCAGGAGGTCACCGGGCTGGCAGTTTTCCAGAAGGTAGTTTTCGATTTCATCGAAGGTTGGGAAGTATTCACAGGGAGTTCCCAGTTCCTGGATTCTTTTTTGAAGGTCGGCGGAAGAGATGCCGAGGGTGTCGGTTTCTCTTGCGGCGTAGATGTTTGCCAGTACTACATGGTCTGCCAGAGTCAGTGCTTCGGCGAATTCCGGGAGCAGAGCTTTGGTACGGGTGTAGGTATGGGGCTGGAAGATACACCAGGTCTTTTTGTGCGGATAGTTTTTGGCAGAGGTCAGTGTTGCTTTGATCTCTGTCGGATGATGGGCATAGTCATCGATCACAGTGATATCGCCGATGTTTCCTTTGAACTGGAAACGGCGGTCGGTTCCGGTGAAGTTGATCAGACCTTTCTGGATCGTTGCATCGTGCATACCCAGTTTTTCACCCAGAGCGATCACGGAAAGGGCGTTGGACACGTTGTGGATACCGGGTACCTTCAGGGAGAAGCTTCCTGTGGTTTCACCGTGATGCAGACAGGTAAAGGTCGGGTGACCGAAGGTATCGTATGTAATATTGGTTGCTGTATAATCAGCTTCATGTTCCAGTCCGTAAGTGATGACTTCGCATGGCAGATCCCTGATGATATCCTCATAATGAGGAGTATCACTGTTGATGATCAGGGTACCGTCAGCCGGAAGTTTTTCTGCAAACAGCCGGAAGGAATGGCGGATATCGTCAATATCCTTAAAGAAATCCAGATGATCGGCATCCATGTTCAGGATGATACTGATTTTTGGGAAAAAGCTTAAAAAGCTGTTGGTATATTCACAGGCCTCGGTAATGAAAGTACCGGAATGTCCCAGACGCAGATTACCGCCGATGGCCGGCAGGATACCGCCGACAGAGATTGTCGGATCAAAACCACCTTCCAGCAGAATATGAGAAGCCATGGAAGTTGTTGTGGTTTTTCCGTGGGTTCCGGATACTGCGATGGGGATCTGGTAATTTTTCATGATCTGTCCCAGCAGATCGGCACGGGTCATCATCGGAATATTTTTTTCTTTTGCGCAGGCATATTCCGGGTTATCCGGGTGGATCGCAGCAGTGTAAACCACCAGATCGATACCGTCAATAATATTGGATGCGCGCTGTCCGTAGAAAATCTGTGCGCCGTTCGCAGTCAGATGATCCGTCAGAGCACTTTCTTTGGAATCAGAGCCGGATACGGTGAATCCCTCTTTTAAAAGAATCTCGGCAAGGCCGCTCATGCTGATACCGCCGATGCCGATAAAATGTATGTGAACAGGTTTTGTAAAATCAATGGTATACATAGGAGTTCTCCCTTTCTTACAGACGTTTGTATCATATTTATGATGCCGGCTTCCCGGGGTCGGAAAGATTGCGAAAGCTGCTTTCAGCGGGCGATCCGCAGGCATCAGTCGGGTACAAAAGACATTTTGTAACAACATTTATTATAGACGGAAAAGGGGAAAATGGAAAGATTTTTTTAAGGATGAGAAAAAAAACCAATAGATATAGAAGAAAATGGCGAAAGGGAGAAGAAATGTTGTATAAATGTCATAAAAATACGAAAAGATTTGATAAAAATATGTAAAAAATGTTCACTAAATCTGATAAGTGTGATATAATCTTTTTACTATATATGACAAGAGGTGATTGCATGATCAAGAAAGAAATGATTGCAATGCTGTTGGCCGGAGGCCAGGGAAGCCGACTCGGCGTACTTACCGAGAAAGTTGCCAAACCGGCGGTGGCATTTGGAGGAAAATATCGGATTATCGATTTTCCGTTGAGTAACTGTATTAATTCAGGCATTGATACCGTGGGTGTTCTGACCCAGTATCAGCCGCTGCGTCTGAATACCCATATCGGAATCGGTATTCCGTGGGATCTGGACCGGAATGTGGGCGGTGTTACCGTGCTTCCCCCCTACGAAAAAAATGGTAACAGCGACTGGTATACCGGAACAGCAAACGCAATTTTTCAGAATATGGCATACATGGAGACCTATAATCCGGACTACGTTCTGATTCTCTCCGGTGACCATATTTACAAGATGGATTACGAAGTGATGCTTGATTATCATAAGGCAAATAAGGCAGATGTGACCATTGCCTGTATGCCGGTGCCGATCGAAGAGGCAAGCCGTTTCGGTGTTATGATCACTGACGGCGCGGGACGTATTACCGAGTTTGAAGAAAAACCGGAACATCCAAGAAGTAATCTGGCATCCATGGGAATTTATATTTTCTCCTGGAAGACACTCAAAGAGTCTCTGATGGCACTGAAAGATCAGCCAAACTGTGACTTCGGTAAACATATCCTGCCATATTGCAGAGATAATGGAAAGAGACTGTTTGCCTATGAATTCAACGGATACTGGAAAGACGTAGGAACACTGGGGTCTTATTGGGAAGCAAATATGGAACTGATCGATATCATTCCGGAATTTAACCTGTATGAAGAATTCTGGAAAATCTATACCAAAGGTGATATCATCCGTCCACAGTACATATCCGGGGAATCCGTTGTTGAAAGAAGCATCATCGGTGAAGGTGCGGAGATTTATGGTGAAGTGCATAATTGCGTCATCGGTGCGGATGTAACGATTGAAAAGGGAGCTGCGGTGAGGGATTCCATTATTATGAAACATACACGCATCGGCGCCGGAAGCCAGATTGACAAGTCCATTATCGCAGAGAGTGTGGATATCGGAGAAAATGTTGTCACAGGTGTGGGCGAGGAAGCTCCGAATGTTCTGAAACCGGCTGTCTATGGATTCGGCCTTGTTACAATCGCAGAAAATTCTGTTATTCCGTCAGGCGTGAAGATTGGAAAGAACACAGCTATCAGCGGTGAGACCACAGTGGAGGATTATCCGGACGGAGAGCTTGTAAGCGGCGGAGCAATTGTAAAGAAGGACGGTGAGTAATATGAGAGCATTAGGAATTATTCTGGCAGGCGGTAATAACAACAGGATGAGAGAACTGTCCAACAGACGTGCCATCGCAGCGATGCCGGTAGCGGGAAGCTATCGGAGCATCGACTTTGCACTGAGTAATATGACCAATTCTCATATTGCGAAAGTTGCAGTCCTGACACAGTACAACGCAAGATCGTTGAATGAGCATCTGAGCTCTTCCAAATGGTGGAATTTCGGAAGAAAGCAGGGAGGTTTGTTTGTGTTTACACCGACGATCACTCCGGATAACAATTTCTGGTATCAGGGAACCGCAGATGCGATTTATCAGAACCTGGATTTTCTGAAGAGAAGCCATGAACCCTATGTGGTCATCGCATCCGGTGATTGTGTATATAAACTGGATTATAACAAAGTTCTGGAATACCATATCGCAAAACGTGCCGATGTGACTATTGTGTGCAAGGATGTGGATGCCAATGAGGATGTGACCAGATTTGGTGTGCTTCGCATGAATGAAGACTACCGGATCGAAGAATTCGAAGAGAAACCGATGTTGTCCGATTATCATACGATCTCTACAGGAATCTATGTGATCCGGCGCCGCCAGCTGATCGAGATGATCGAGCGCTGCGCACAGGAAGGAAGACATGATTTTGTAAAAGATATTCTGATCCGCTATAAGAATCTGAAGAGGATCTATGGATATAAGATCCAGGATTACTGGAACAACATCTCTACCGTTGAGGCTTACTACAAGACCAATATGGATTTCTTAAAACCGGAAGTGAGAGATTATTTCTTCCGTCAGTATCCGGGAATCAACTCCAAGATCGACGATCTTCCGCCGGCAAAATATAATCCGGGATGTCTGGTAAAGAACAGCCTGGTATCCAGCGGCTGTATCATCAACGGGCAGGTGGAGAATTCTGTTCTGTTTAAGAAAGTATATGTGGGAAATAACTGCGTTATCAAGAATTCTATCATTCTGAACGACGTATATCTGGGTGATAATACCCATATCGAAAACTGCATCGTAGAAAGCCGGGATACTATCCGGGCCAATTCTTACTATTGCGGAGAAGGCGAAATAAAAGTTGTCGTGGAAAAGAACGAGCGCTATGCGCTGTAATAACAGAGCGGCTGTCTGGTGGTTCGCGGAGAAATAACTAATCAGCGGCTATAACTGTTCGGAAGGAGAACGACATATGAAAGGGGCATGTGCTATGGAGATTACAGACGTAAGAGTGCGCAAAGTGACAAAAGAAGGTAAGATGAAAGCAGTTGTTTCCATAACAATTGATGATGAATTTGTTGTACATGATATTAAAGTGATCGAGGGAGAGAAAGGACTGTTTATCGCTATGCCAAGCCGTAAGGCTTCCGATGGAGAGTATCGCGATATTGCACATCCGATCAATTCCAACACAAGAGAAAAGATCCAGAGTCTGATTTTGGAGAAATACGAGGAAGTAATGGCAGAAGATGCCGTTGCAGACAATGCGTAACCGGATTGTCATATATATGGGGTGACGCAAAAACGAGATAAAAGCGGTGGCTGGGGGCCACCGCTTTTTCTTTACAAAATGCCAGAGTCTTGCTATAGTGGAGCGTAGAAAAATATCCGTGGGAGAATGGCGGAAGAGGAAGAAAAAGAGGAGACAGGTGTGTGATGAGAGTGGAACTGCCGGAAAGCTTTGAAAAGAGAATGCAAGAGATGCTGGGGGATGAATACGAATCGTATATCGAAAGTTATGATAACCCCAGACAGTACGGACTCCGGATCAATCCGATGAAGATCACGGAAGAGGAACTGGCGGAAGGCTCCGGTTTTTCTCTGGATCCGATTCCGTGGACAAAGACCGGGTATTTTTATAAAGAAGAAGATCAGCCGGCCAGACATCCATATTACAGTGCCGGTCTGTATTATCTGCAGGAGCCAAGCGCCATGACTCCGGCGGCGAGGTTTCCGGTGGAACCGGGGGAGAGAGTTCTGGATCTGTGTGCAGCACCGGGAGGAAAGGCAACGGCTCTCGGCGCAGCGCTTCAGGGAAAAGGTGTGCTGGTGGCAAATGATATCAGTAATTCCAGGGCTAAAGCACTGTTAAAGAATCTGGAAGTATTTGGCATATCCAACGCCTTTGTGACCAACGAAGTACCACAGAACCTGGCAGAGCGGTTTGAAGGATTTTTTGATAAAGTGCTGATCGATGCACCGTGCTCCGGGGAGGGGATGTTCCGCAAAGATCCGGCGGTGATCAAAACCTGGGAGGAAGAACGCCCGGAGTACTTTGCAAAACTGCAGAAAGATATTCTGAAAAATGGTGTGCGGATGCTGCGCCCGGGTGGAAAACTGCTGTATTCCACCTGTACCTTTGCTCCGGTAGAAAACGAGGGAAGTATCTCCTGGATCCTGGAGCAGTGTCCGGAGATGGAACTGATTCCCATCGAAGGATATGAAGGATTCTCCGAGGGTAACCCTGCGTGGGGTGATGGAAGAGAGGAACTGCGCCGCTGTGTGCGGATCTGGCCGCATAAGATGAAAGGAGAGGGGCATTTTCTGGCTCTGCTGAAAAAGTCCGAGGATGCGCCCGAGACAAGGATCAGACTGGAACCGCCGACGCGGATGGATAAGAAAAATAAAGCAGTCCTGGAAGAATTCTTCAGGGATTGTCGGTGGAAACCGGACTGGGAGCGGGTACAGATCAAGGGCGAGAAAGTCTACCTGGTACCGGAGCTTCCGGTAAAGTTGAACGGTATCCATTTCTTAAGAAACGGACTGTACCTGGGAGATCTGAAGAAAAACCGTTTTGAACCATCCCAGCAGCTGGCGATGACGCTGAAGGCTTCCGACTATGCGGGAAGCGTATCCCTTTCACCGGAGGATGAACGGATCGGACGATATCTGCGAGGAGAAACCCTGCTTTTGGAACCGGGGGAAGCGACCAGAGAGAAAGGTTGGATCCTGGTCTGTGTGGATCAGTATGCACTCGGCTGGGGAAAACTTGTGAACGGAGTTCTGAAGAATAAATACTGGAGCGGCTGGCGGCTAAAAAGTTGACATAATCCGCACTTTAATGCGGAAATTCGCCAAAACTCTACTAATTATTACGCAAATATTACGAGATGTTAAAAAACTACTTCACAATGCTACAAAATCATGTTATAATGTCTCTTGCCTGAGAAAGTGAGAGGAATTAATATGAGAAGAAAAAGAATCATAAGCCTGGTACTTTCCGCATGTCTTATCGTGGGAAGTGCGGTACAGGGTGGAGCTGCTACCACGCAGGAGAAGATCTCCGATGCGAAGGCACAGCAGCAGGCGAATCAGTCTTCCCTGCAGCAGACCCAGGAAAAGATTCAGGAACTGGAATCAAAAAAAGGTGAATCCGAAACATATCTTGCAGATCTGAACACTCAGTTGGACGATCTTCGCAGCAGTCTGGAAAAACTGCAGAACGATTACGATGCGAAGCAGGAAGAACTGACACAGTTGCAAAGTGACCTTGAAGATGCGAAAGCGGATGAAGCGCAGCAGTATGAAGCGATGAAACTCCGTATCCGCTATATGTACGAAAACTCGGCCAGCAATTATATGAACCTGCTGTTCGAATCAGGAAGTATTTCTGATTTCTTAAACCAGGCTGAGAACATTTCCCAGATGTCAAAGTATGACAGAGACATGCTGGATACATACAGAGAAACAAAAGAAGCCATCCAGACTAAAGAGGAACAGGTGGCACAGGAAAAAGAAGAGATTGTGGCTCTTCAGCAGGAGAGCGCGGACAAGCAGGCAGCAGTAGAAGAACTGGTGGAGGCAACTTACCAGCAGATCCGTGAATATCAGGAAGATATTCAGAGTCAGCAGACAGCAGAGAATGATCTGTTGACCAAGATCAGCAGTCAGGAAGATGCGATCAACGACCTTCTTCGTCAGGCAAAAGAGGAAGAAGCAGCAGCCAGATTAGCAGCACAGCAGGCGGCACAGGCAGCAGCTGAGAAAGCAGCACAGGAAGCGGCAGCAAAAGAAGCGGCAGAGAAAAAAGCGGCAGAAGATGCAGCAGCACAAAAGGCAGCACAGCAGAAAGCAGCGCAGCAGGCAGCGTCAGCGACACAGAAAAAATCAAACAGCAGTACAACAACGACTACAACGACAAGTAATACTGCTGCGAATACAACAACTACAACAGACAGCTCCGACAATACCATCGATACTTCACAGGGCAAATACCTGGGAAGATTCAAACTGACAGCATATTGCAGCTGTTCCATCTGTTGTGGAAAATGGTCCGGCGGCGGTACAGCCAGCGGAACCACTCCGACACCGGGACGTACCATCGCGATGGCGGGAGTTCCATTCGGAACCAAACTTTCCATCAACGGTCAGATCTATACCGTAGAAGACAGAGGAACCGCATACGGACATGTGGACATCTTCATGGGAAGCCACAGCCAGGCATTGAGCTTTGGTATGAAATATGCAGATGTGTATCAGGTGAACTAGAGAAAAATAAGAACAGAGAGTGCAGGATACGGGAAACGTGTCTGCACTCTCTTTTTTCGCTTACAGGAGACTGCTTTCCTGTTCATAATCCGGCTTCCGGCTGCATAGAATGCAGATAGTTTCATAGCAACGAAACAAAGGAGGGGAAAAGATGGATGCCACGATTCTGGTAAACCGTACACACCGCTTACCGCGAAAAGCGATACCACAGACCTTAGTTGAGCCGGAAATCATCTTTGATGCACCTGTCGGGGACAGGAAAAGATTACTTGCAGTCAGTGCGGCGAAGGGAGTGGAGGCGCTTTTTGCGAGAGGAAAAGAGGAAGGAATCTATCTGTGCGGAGTATCCGGCTACCGAAGCTACGAAAGACAGGAAGAACTCTATCAGAAGAAACGGCGAGAACAGCCAAAAGAAACCGGAGATCCTGTACATTGGATAGCACCGCCGGGAGCCAGTGAGCATCAGACGGGTCTGGCACTGGATGTTTCCTGCCAGGCGGTTGACTATCAACTGGATGAGCGTTTCGGAGAAACCCGGGAAGGCCGGTGGCTGAAACGGTGTGCACCCTTATATGGCTTCATCCTGCGCTATCCGAAAGGGAAAGAGCATATAACCGGATATGGATGGGAGCCCTGGCATATCCGGTATGTAACCCGGTCACTGGCGTTGTACCTGACACTTACAGGGCTGACACTGGAAGAATATTATGAGCAGAAATAAAATGAGGCGGAACGCCGGCAAAAGATGCTGGTGTTCCGCCTTGTTGTTACATTGTATATCATCAATTGTTCATAGTGAAGGTCAGATATCGGGCTATCATTTCTGCTACCTTTGCATCCGCTTCGGAAATCGGATCCGTGCGCTTCATGCCAAGAAAACACACGGCCCCGACCGGATCCCCGTCCCGTGTCACAGGAACCAGCGCCTGTTCCGTGTGCGCATCATCGTCTGTCACCGGATAATAAGCGTTATTTTCCGGGATAAAATCCCGGTCAAAGAGTCGCTGCTCCATCGCTTTACTGAGAGATTTCCCCTGATACTTCTTATTCTCCGGCCCGGCCGCGGCCACCACCTGCTCCTGATCACAGATACAAAACAACTTCCCGCACGTCTTCGCCGCCGCATCCGCCAGCTGCTGCGCCCCGCTCGAAAACTCCCCGATCGGCGAATATTTCTTCAGAATAATCTCCCCGTTCCGATCTGTAAAAATCTCCAGAGGCTCCGATTCCCGTATCTTCAACGTCCGCCGTATCTCCTTCGGAATCACCACCCGCCCGAGATCATCGATTCTTCGTACAATACCTGTTGCTTTCATAGACTTTCTCCTTATCCGTATAAATATGATGTGCTAAACCTGGTTTTAGATGAAATTAAAGTTCTGGTGTTAGTATTGGCGGATTTTTGGAAAATATGAGTTGAAATGGTGGGTTTTGGGAAATGTGGTTTCAAAAATAGAAAATTTTTGTTTTTAAAAACCGGGAGAGGGATGGAAACATCTAATAAAAGAGGATTAGAAAGTATAGATGGAGAGAATTGTGCGGATGAGATAATATAATAGAAAAATTGCAATATTTGTCGCATTATGATATAGTTATATTTATCTATATACAATGAGGATAAAAAATGTTAAATTACATCTTAATGCTTGTGTTCCTTTTTGTTTTCCCTGTAATATTAGGAAAACTATTATCAGATGTTTGTTTTAAAAGCGAGAGTAGATGGTTTTGGCTTTTAAATGGATGGATTATACTATTTGCAATCTTTGAAATTATATCTGTCCCGTTGATTTTTACGAAAAAAACATTGGATCAATTATGTATATATTATTCGGTTGCATTACTGATTGCTTTTATAATTCTATTTATAGTAAAAACAATGAGAAGACCGGAAAAGAAAAAAACTATCCCTAAAAAGAAATGGAATGGACTTGAAATTATTGTAATGATTTGTGCGATAGGGATTATAGTATTTCAAGTCTTTTTTGTTGTGTTTAAAACACATATGGATGCAGATGATACATTTTATATAGGAAATGCAGTTACCAGTGTAAAAACAAATCTTATGTTTCAGATAGATCCATATACGGGCGCTGAATTAACGGAGTTACCAATGAATTATGTGTTTTCGCCACTACCTATGTTCTGGGCGTACATAAGCAAGGTGACAGGTGTTCATCCGGCGATTATTGCACATATCTTTATACCGATGATTTTTATACCAATGTCATATGGTGTGGCATATATGATTGCTAAAAGAATTTTTGGTGATGCAAGATTAGAAATTTCCTTATTTATGGTTCTATATGCAGTTTTACAGCAATATGGATATGTTTCAGTATATACAGCATCTACATTTCTATTGTTTCGGATCTGGCAGGGTAAGGCAATGTTGGCAAATGTCTTTTTACCATGTTTACTGTTATTAGGAGACACAGCGTTGAAAAAAGATTCAAAGAAAATTCAATGTATTCCACTGTTATTTGCCTCGCTGGCCACTTGTTGTTGCTCTTCAATGGGAGTAATTTTAGGTGGGATAGAAATGGCACTGCTGGTAGTAGTCTATTTTTGTAGCTCAAAAAAAGTATCTGTACTATGTAGAGGAATTATGGTGTGTATACCGTATGTGATATTAGGATGTGCTTATGTATCGATTAAGTTGTAGGATGATGAGATGAAAATAGTAGATTTATTTTGGGAAGGAATATGTATCATAAAACAGGCTATTTCCTGGTATAAGGGATCGGGAAAATTGTTGGAACTATTTTTGATACTGTTGATTTTGTTACTTATCTTTTCTGAAAAAAATAGTTTTGAACGAAGAATAGCGGGATATACGATATTAAGTATAGTAGTATTGTGTAATCCGTTTGTAGCAGTAATACTAAAGAAAATTGCATTGGAAACTGTGTATTGGCGGACATTATGGATTTTGCCAATAGGGAGTGTAAGTGCCTTAGGAATGGTAAGTGTAATAAAAAAAATAAAGAAAAACTGGATGAAGATTTTGCTTGCGTTTGGTTTTTTGATGATTATTTTAAAATGTGGTAGTTCTCTATTTACGCAGGATAATTTTGAAAAAAAAGAAAATTGGTATAAAATTCCGAATGAGGTTATAAAAACAGCGGATGTTATTTTAAAAGATTCGAAAGGTACTGCTAAAGTATTGGCGCCTGAAGAAATCAGTACCTGGATCAGAGAATATTCAGCAGATATTATTGTTCCGTATGGAAGAGGATATATATATGGATATGATGGATGGAGTGGTGCAATTGAATATCTGAGAGAAGCATGGAATGGAGAGTATGTTGATCTTGGTAGAATTGCAGAAATTGAACAGGCATGGAATTATGAATATCTTGTAATGGCTAAGGATAAAGCAGAAGTAGGGAATGTTGAAGCACTGAGTTATAGATTAATAGGAAGTACGGAAAAATATAATGTCTTTAAGTACATAGGAGAAGAATAATGAATAATAAAGAACAGTATAAACGACTGATAAGAAGTATTTTAGTGATTTTTTTAGTGATGTGTGAAACAATGATATTTATATATTATTGGAAAACAAATTATAATATGTATACGGTCTTTCCCTTTTTCCAAAAAGGTCATTGGATGATGGCTGCAATGTATGTTATCTATCAAATGCTGTTTTTATACATTTTTGGGGGACTTAAAGTCGGCTATTTGAAAAAGGCGAATATTATCTTCTCACAAGTCCTTGCTATGTGTGGATCCAATGTGATTATATATCTTCAAATTGTGCTCTTATCCGTAAAGTTTGTTACCGTAATACCTATGTTAAAAGCAACAGCTATTGATGCATGTATTGTTATAATAGTTGCGTTTTTTAATGAAAGGATATTTCGTAAATTATTCCCACCAAGAGAATTGGTTGTCTTATATGATGAGTATGATCCTGATGAGTTCATAAAAAAAATGAACTGTCGTAAAGATAAATATATCATTAAAAATAAAATAAATGTTTCGGTAGGAATGGATGCCATTAAAGATACGATTCTGAAAGCTCAGGGAATTGTGATTTATGATGTCCATTCAGAATTAAGAAATAAAATTATAAAAGTGTGCTATGAAAATGATGTAAGAGCATATTCTACGACTAAAGTATCAGACATATTGATAAGGGGAGCGGAAAGTTTGCACTTATTTGATACACCGTTGCTATTGTATAGGAATAACGGATTGTCATTTGAACAGAGATTTGTCAAGCGAACAATTGATATATTTGTATCTTTTGTAATGATTGTAATAACATCCCCTATTTTTTTAGTATCAGCTATTGCAATTAAAGTGTATGACAGAGGACCTGTTTTTTATCGACAGGCGAGGTATACAATAAATGGGAAGATTTTTAATATCCATAAGTTTAGAAGTATGATTGTTAATGCTGAAAAAGATGGAAAGTCACAACCTGCAACGGATAATGATCCGCGAATTACGCCAGTGGGGAAAGTACTTCGAGCCACTCGTTTAGATGAATTGCCGCAGTTGATTGATATTCTTGTTGGTAATATGAGTTTGGTAGGCCCAAGACCAGAACGAGTTGAACATGTAGAAAAATATTCAGAAGATATTCCGGAATTTAGATATAGATTAAAAGTTCGTGGAGGACTTACGGGCTATGCTCAGCTATATGGGAAATATAATACTTCTCCATATGACAAATTACAATTAGATTTAATATATATTCAGAATTATTCTGTTTTTCTTGATATAAGACTAATTTTCATGACAATTAAAATTATGTTTATGAAAGAAAGTACAGAAGGGTTTACTGAAGAACAAAAAGAGAACATTCAAGAAAGGTAACTGATATATGAAAGTTACAATATTTGCTCTGCATTTAGGAGTTGGAGGAGTTGAGAAATATGTGGCTACAATAGCTAACATGTTGTCAGAAAAGCATCAGGTACAGATAATTTCAACGTATAAAACTACGGAAAAACCAGCATTTTATATCAACGATAAAGTAGCTGTTCAATATTTGATTCCATATGGACCTAATGGAGCAGAGTTTAAAATTGCAATAAAAAAGAAAAAATTTTTGCGGATTCTTAAGGAAGGGATGAAATCTGTAAAAATATTATGTCTGAAGAGATACAGAAATATAAAAACAATAAAAAGTCAGGATTGCGATGTGGTTATTTCAACAAGGATATTTCATAATCATTTAATCCAAAAATACGCAAAACCTGATATTGTAAAAATAACTACCGAACATAATCACCACAATAATAATGAAAAATATATTAGACAGGTATGTAAGTCGTGCAAAAATTTTGATTATCTTCTTCCAATTTCCAGAGAATTGACAGAATTTTATGCAAAACGATTGGATAAAACTAAAGTTTTATATATTCCATTTTGTATTGAACAGCCAGTGAAGTATAAACGGAAAAGTAGTGATGTTTACCAATTTGTGACAGTGGGAAGGTTATCTCCGGAAAAAGGAATTTTGGATTTGGTGGACATATTTGAAGAAATTTTGAAAATACTGCCAAATGCATATTTGCATATTGTTGGAGATGGAGAAGAATATAAAAAAATCCAAGCAAAAATAGAATACAAAAATCTTGAAAATAAAGTATGCATGCATGGGTATATGAAAAAGGAATGTATCGATGAACTTTATGCACAGTGTGATGTATATTTGATGACATCTTACACAGAATCATTTGGGTTTGTTTTGCTTGAAGCGATGGCGTGTGGCATTCCATGTGTTGCATTTGACAGTGCACAAGGTGCAAAGGAAATTATAGAAAATAACAACAATGGTTTTTTAATTGCAAACAGAAATAAGGAGAAATTCATAGATAAAGCAGTTACCTTGGTGAGAGACAAGCAAAGGTGGATACAAATGAGTGAAAAAGCAAAATATTCTGTACAAACATATAGTTATTCAAATACGAAAGAAAAGTGGTTGCAGTTATTTGATGAAATAAAAGGAAAATGATATGAATAGTAAAGAAATAAAAATATTCAGAAGAACATTAGGACTGTTTATTTGTATTCAACCAATATTGGAACTGATGTGGTTGAATAATGGAACAATTGGTGAGGTATTTGGATTTTCAATTCCCACATTGATTAGAATGGTTTTTATGGGAATTTTAACTTTAGAATGGCTATATTTCGGATGGAATATAAAGAAATTAGGGGGAATTTTAATATATGGAATTATTCTCGGAATATATTTTGTGATACATAATAATCATTGTATTGCATTTAATACTTTAAAAGGGGATGGATTAGGATATTCATCTATTGGCGAATTATTTTATATTGTAAGAATGATGATTCCAATTGGGGTGATATTTTTCACTGTTGAATGTCATGTGGATAGAAAGCTTTTTTATCGTTGTGCAATAATAATAAGTATGGAGATTGCTATACTTGTGCTCATCACGAACCTGTTGAAAATTTCGTATGGTTCATATACGAATGAAGTCATAAAAATAAATTTTTTTGACTGGTTTTTCACAAAAAAAGATATGGGATATCTTATGTCAGCGTCAAAAGGCTGGTTTTATTCAAGTATAATTTCAACAATTTTAGTACTTACATTGGCATATTTGATTTTTATGTTTTTGAAATATGAGAAAAATAGATATATTTTAGCAATTTGGATTCAAAGTGTAGCACTGTATATGTTTGGAACAAAAGCTGCATCTATAAGTGTTATAATTTGTCTGTGTTTAATGATAGGATGCTATATTGTATTACATACTATAAAAGTGGAAAATAGTTGGAAGTGGCTTGCATTTTTAAAAATTATGGTAACTTTTTTTGCTATGATTTTTGTGTTTATTTATTCACCATGTCAGAGAAGGCTTGGATTTGAAGAAAATTACTTAGAAGAACGAAATGAAGAAGAGGAAAAGAGAAAAGAAGAAAATGGAGATGAATTAGGTCTGGAGCAAATTTCAGATGAGGATATAACAAGTATTATAGAATATTTTGATAAAAATAAAGATTATTTGTCGATTAATTTATCAATGTTAGAGGGGCAATATAATTATAAATATGATCCGGTTTTTTGGAAAAAATTTGTAGAAGATACGGTACCAGCTCAGCGTATGCAAAATAGATATTTGGAGGAGAGAATTTTACAGAGAATTCAAGATATAAATGACAATTCTGCCGATAAGTTTTGGGGAATTGGCTTTACCAGGGCATCCAGCGTATATAATTTGGAACGTGATTTTTTATATCAATACTATTCAATGGGAAGTATTGGTGCTTTTTTGTTGCTTGGACCATATATTATAGTGCTTTTATGGGGAATGATAAAAATGATATTTCCGATTAAAAATTGTACATTAGAGAGATGTGCTTTGACCTTGGGATTGGGATTGACTTTTTTTGTAGCTTATTATAGCGGAAATGTAATGGAATCATTGGGAATAACCATCGCAATCGGATTTGCAGAGGGATATTTTGTGAATACAATAATAAGAAAGGAAACAGACAAAAATGATACCAAAGATAATTCATTATATATGGGTTGGTGGAAAAGAAAAACCAGTTGATATAAAAAGATGTATGGCTACCTGGAAAAAACATTTAGAAGGATACAAAGTTATAGAATGGAATGAATCAAATTTTGACATTGAGCAGCATCCTTTTGTAAAAGCAGCATATGAAGCGAAAAAATGGGCGTATGTAAGTGATTATATTCGGGCATATGCTATATATAACTATGGAGGAATTTATCTGGATACAGATATTCTGTTGTTGGATAATTTTGACGATTTTTTAAATCATAGAGCATTTGTTGGGTTTGAGAACCCGAATTATCCATTTACAGCAGCTTTTGGAGCTGAAAAGGGGCATCCTTTAGTAAAAGATATGTTAGACTATTATGATGAATTAGATACTTATCATTTTGATTTTAAGAATAATAATACTATTTCCGTATCAGATATATTGATTAATAAATATGGATGTAAGGTAGGGAATATGTATCAGGTTTTAAAAGAGGGAATTGCAGTGTATCCTGATACAATTTTATGTAATCCGTCTGAAAAATCAGTATCAATTCATGTTTTTACAGGAACATGGCTTGATGAAAAGAAGGCTATTGCGAGAAAAATCAATACGTTTCTAAAACTTAGAATTACGAATAGAAAAAGGGCAGCATTATTTAGAAAATATATTATGAGGGTTTGAGGAAGAACAAATGAAGAATTTTTTTGATAAACTGTATAAGGGTACAAAAAAAGATTTTTTTGTGGAATTACAGAGACGGTTAGACGGAGGAGAAAAAACATTTATTGTGACAGCAAATCCGGAAGCTTTCATGTATGGAGAAAAAGATAATATTGTCAGAAAACTTCTCTTAGATAAGAGTACAACGGTAGTGGCAGATGGAATAGGGCTTGTGAAAGCTGCAAAAATGCTTGACATCGATATACCAGAAAGAATTCCGGGTATAGATATAGCACAACAATTATTGCAATTTGGAAATGATACAAAGAAAACAATTTTTCTGTTTGGTGCAAAGCAGGAAGTGCTGGATGCTTTAAAACAGGAAATTAGAAAGGAGTATCCGGATATTAATATCCTTGGCATGTGTAATGGTTATGTAGAAGATAAGAATAAGGTATTCGAAACGATAGAAGAATTGGAACCAGATATTATACTGGTTGCTTTGGGAATGCCTGTACAGGAAAAGCTGATATATGAATCTTTAGATAAGTTTAATAAGGGAATATTTGTGGGTGTGGGAGGTTCGTTTGATGTTTTAAGTGGGACAAAAAAACGTGCACCGGAATTCTTTATCAAACATAATTTAGAGTGGCTGTATAGAATAGCAAAGGAACCATCCAGAATTAGAAGGTTTTATGATAACAACATTAAGTTTTTATTTAAAATAAACAAGGAGAAAAAATGAAAATATCTATAATAACTCCTACGTATAATGATGCTGTGAGTATCCGAGAAACATATCAGTCTATAGTTGGACAGACATATCGGGAATGGGAATGGATTGTAATTAATGATGGCTCGACTGATAATACAAGAGAAATCATAGAAAAAATACAGGAGGAACAAAAGGATAAAAATAAGATTATTTATAGAGAACAGGCTAATGCGGATCAATTAAATGCGATTATCCATGCGATTGATTATATTACAGGAGAATATGTGTTTATATTGCATTCAGATGATTTACTTCCCGACAAGAATTTTTTTGAAAATGCGATTTCTTATATGGCAGATCATCCGGAATGTGAGGGATTATATGGCGATTTGATTGTGATTGATGAAAAAGGAGTAGCTACTGGGATACAGAAAGTAAAAACATATTGGCAATCTAAGGCAATACCGCCATTGCAATTGCTTTGGTTAGGAAGAAATTTGTATTCAGATTGTGCATTTCATCGGAAAAATAGTTTTGTAAATAAAGTAAGAAAGACATACCTGGAATGGAATATGCCGATGTGGCTTGATTTTCAAAAAGAACAAGTAAATATGCTTCGCTTTGAAAATTGGGATAAACCAGTATTGAAATATAGAGTTCATGCTGGTAATTACATTAATAACAATTTGGGGAAATTGAATGTATTAAATGGAGAATTGAGAACTGCCATAAATCTCATGAATTACTATTCAATTCCGGTATATAAGATCCAATACTATTTATTTAGAATATTTAACAAGATAAAAATTCCGTATAGAGTTTTTTATAAAGAAAAAAAGACTGATGACAGGGCTGATACAATAAGGTTTATTGTTGAAAAGAGATTGTCGTCTGTTGAGGAAAATATTTATTATAAGAGCATTTATAGTTTTTACAAGCGTCAGTCTAAACGAAGTATTTTAATAGATGATATTCCGGCAGAAGTTCCTGTATATTGGGGAAAAGATGTTCGTAAGTTTAACAAAGATTTGTTAAATCACACTCTTCATAAATTTTATTTGAACTTTATGAATGAGATGAACAATGGATTTGATAAAATAATCGTAACAAGTGAACAAGATTATGATAAAATAAAAGTGATTATTAATTTTATGTGCATTAACAATGTGAAAGTCGAACTGAAAGGATAAGAGAATGAAAAAAATAAAGGTTATGTCAGTTTTTGGAACAAGACCAGAAACTATTAAAATGGCTCCAGTAGTTCACGAATTGGAAAAGAGAGAAGAAATAGAAAGTATTGTTTGTGTTACAGCTCAACATCGTCAAATGTTAGACCAGGTTCTTGAAGCGTTTCATATAATTCCAGATTATGATTTGGATATCATGAAACAGGGGCAAAGTTTATCAGATATTACAACAAGAGTATTGAAAGGGTTGGAAGAGGTAATAAAAGAGGTGAAACCGGATATTATCTTGGTTCATGGCGATACCACTACCACATTTGCAGGTGCATTAGCAGCATTTTACCAACAGGTAGCAATTGGTCATGTGGAAGCCGGATTGCGCACATACAATAAGTATTCACCATTCCCAGAAGAAATGAATCGTCAGTTTGTCGGCGTCATGGCGGATATGAATTTTGCTCCAACAGAACAGAGCAAACAAAATCTGATAAGAGAAGGAAAAAATCCAGACTCTATTTATGTAACAGGAAATACGGCCATTGATGCGTTGAAGCTGACTGTTAATCAGGAATATAATGATGAAATTACAGAATGGGTGGGTGATGATCGACTTATTGTATTAACCGCACACAGAAGAGAAAATCTTGGTGAACCTATGCTTCGTATGTTCCGAGCTATTAGACGGATTATTGATAAATATGATGATGTAAAAATGGTATATCCTGTGCATCTGAATCCTTTGGTTGTAGATGCAGCTAATAAGGTGTTTGGAGATTGTGATAAAATTAAACTGATCAAACCGTTAGAAGTTGTAGAATTCCATAATCTTTTGAGCAGATCATATTTGATTTTAACTGATAGTGGTGGAATTCAGGAAGAAGCACCGTCTCTTGGAAAGCCAGTAATCGTTTTACGGGATACAACTGAAAGACCAGAAGGAATTACAGCAGGAACATTAAAACTTGCAGGAACTGAGGAAGAAACTATATTCCGCTTAGTGGATGAGCTGTTATGTGATGAAAAAGAATATGAAAGAATGAGTAAGGCATCCAATCCATATGGAGACGGGCATGCGAGTGAGCGTATTGTGGATGCAATTATTGAACGCTTTAGCAAGTAAACGGGGTCAATCAGGGAGTATTTTATGAGAACAAAGAATTCACTACTAAATTTTTTGACTAGCATTGTTCCGTTCGTTGTATTTGTTGCGTTGGGCTTTCTTAAGATACGTGTATGGCAATCTAGTCTTGATGAAAATATATATGCGTTAAATCAATTATTTTTTCAGTTGTTTGCATATTTGTCAATAGCCGAAGCAGGGATTGGTGCATTAGTTCAAAAAGAGTACTATAAATTATTGATTGATGAAGACCATGATATGATTTGTAAATATTATACCGTTTCAAAGAAAATGCTTAGAACGGTTTGCTACGTTATCATGGCGGCTGGGTTAATACTTTCGTTCTTTCTGAAATATCTTGCAAAAGATAATGCGTTAACACAAATGTATATGCAGGAAGTATTTCTTCTGTTTTTGGCAAAAAGTTTGGTAGAATATTTTATGTTCTCACCGCGTTTTGTGCTAACGGCGGATCAAAAACTTTATAAAATAAACTTTCAAATGTATTTCTATAGAATATTAGAAACATTGATGGAAATCGGTTTGATTTATGTAGGAATGTCATATGTATTGGTGTTGTGTTGCTCTATAGTTTTACGTATCGTAATGAATCTGCATTTGAATAAAATAGTATTTCGGGAATATCCTTGGCTCCATACAGTAAGTGATACGCAGGGACTCAAGATAGAGGGCATGAAACATGTTTTTATATATAAGATAGTTTCGTCTATTCAGGAGAATGTAGGAGCGTTATTAATTTCTGCGTTTGTCAATCCTATTTCAGTAATTATATATTCTAACTATAAATATATCACAAAATATGTTAATGATTTTATATATCAATTAGGAACAGCGTTGACGTCGAGTTTGGGAAATTTGTTATATGGCGAAGATAATGAAGAAGGCTATCATACATATGAGATGATTAACACAATGTTTTATTTTATAGCCACATTTTTAACTATTGCGGTAGGCTATTGTATTAATTCGTTTATCGCAATATGGGTGGGAGAAAATAAGGTACTAGATTCTGTTTCGTTATACTGCTTATTGTTCGTGTTTTATCATACCATTGCGAGAAGGCCTCAGTATATTTTGAAAGATGTTTTTGCGCTGTATAAAGAGTTGCAGTTGATTTCAATAGCAGAAGCTATAGCGACATTGTTATTTTCATATATGCTGGTTATTCACTTGGGAATAAAAGGCATTTTAATTGCAGCTGTTCTTGCAATTATAGTTACTAATTTTTGGTATTTTCCTGTTGTTTTATATAAAAAGATATTTAATAAACGTCCAGTGCTAGATTTCTGTAAGTATTTTTTCAGCATTGGTCTGACTGGGAGTATATTATGGTTTAGCAATAAATATTTGCCTGCAATTTCGAAGCAAAGTTTTCTGATATGGTTTGTAAGCTCATGTGTATATTCTATTGGAATTTTAGCAGTTTTATTAATGGCTTATTTTTTGGTATTCAAGAGCTTCCGTGGTTTATGTGGAAAAGGAATGAATGTAGTAAAGGATGTAATTATACATAGAAGGAAATAGTATGAGAAATTATAATATCAGTGTAATCAGAGGTATTGCAGTATGTATGATAGTCAGTTGTCATATTTTCCAGGGGTTACATATTGAGTTAGCATATTGGATGAATGTGGGTGTACAGATTTTTTTGTGTATGTCTGGATATCTCTATGGGAAAAAGAGTATTGGAAATACAAAAAAATGGTACATACGTCGCTATTTGAAAATAATGATCCCTATGTGGGTAATGCTTACTTTTTTGTTACTTACTCTGAAATTCACTCACACAAGTTCGTATTCAATGTTTTCCGCAATAGCGAGTTATTTAGGAATAGCAGGTTTTCAAACAATTCCAGAATTGACACATACATGGTTTATTACATATATTTTATTTTGTTATTTAATAACACCATTATTAGAAAAAATTGATATTACTAATAACACGTCGCAACTAAAGTTTACAGTTAATCTTGTTGGTATTATTGTTTGTTTGGAATTTCTGTATGTAGGAAAGATAATCGGTATGCTTCCACAGTATGTATCCGTTTATATAATAGGATATTATATAGCACGAAACGAATATATGAATGGAGAAAGGACTCGAAACATTTATCTGAAATTGTTTGGAATACTTACCATAATATTGTTTCCGGTACGATTATTAGTTCAATATGGACATTTGAAAATCAATAATGCATATTGGGAAATTTTAAGAGGACAAATTATGGATTGGCATCATTTACTGATTGGAATATCCCTTTTTTTGGTGATGCTTACATTTTTTGAAAAAAGAAAAATTAAATCAAATAAATTAATTGACTGGTTAGATAACTATTCATATTATATTTATTTAGTACATCAGATTTTTATTTTGAATACTTTTTCGTTGTTACGCATTACAGATTTTTTGATTTTAAACATAGCAATAATTATATTTCTGATTATTATTGCTTCAGTGATTTTAGAAAGAATAACACATATCATAAATAAAAAATTAGAAACAAGAGGAATATGCAATGTTGAAACGCATGGTCGTTAAAGCTTTGAATTTTATATCAAAAATAGTGCCGGTTCAAAAAAATAAAATTGTTTTTTGGGCTGCCAGAGGAAAAATTGATGAACATCCCAGAGAAATATTTTTCTATATCAGAAATCAGAAAGAAAAAAAATACAAAATACTTTGGATTGTTGATAAAAATACAGATGTTTCAGAATTGAATAAAGGAGAATATTGCCATTATCGAACATTACGCGGATATTATGAATTGGCATCGGCAAAATATTGGGTGCAAAGTCAAAGTCTTGGTAGCTTGCTTGAAAAGAAAAAATCACAGATTTATATTCAAACTTTTCATGGACAAGGTGCTTTTAAAAAAATGGGTTTAGATGTAAATGATAACAGAGAGAAAGAAAGTGCAGTTGAAAGTAATATAACCAAGGAGTGGGACTGGCTAATCACCACTGATCCGATTAATGAAAAGGTGATGAGGCAATGTTTGCCGTATAATGGAAAATGTAGGATGCTAGGTGCTGCGAATACAGATTATCTGATTAATGCGACAATGGCGGATTGTAGAAGAGTAAAAGAACAATTGGGTTTGGGTATAGAAAAAACAGTCATAATGTATGCACCAACATTTAGAGATGACGATTTGCGCGAAATTATAAACTACGATGATAAAAATAAAATAGCGAATCTTATTAAAAAACGCATTCCTATTTTTTCATTGGAAAAACTCAAGGATAGTGTGGTATTGATAAGATTACATCCGCAAATGAGACAAATGTTGGATGGGATAAAATTACCGGATAATTTTATTGATGTGTGTAATTATTCGGATATGAAACCGCTATTGTTGATAACCGATGTGTTAATATCTGATTATTCGGATATTGTGATTGCATATAGTGTATTAAATCGTCCGATGGTATTTTATGCATACGATTATAATGAATATTTGAAAAATCGAGGATTCTATATAGACTATCAGAAGGAAGTGCCAGGTCCAATTGTTTATACAGAAAATGAATTATATAAAGTGCTTGTAGATGGAGAAATCTATGATAAAAAATACAAAGAAAAATGCGACAAATTTAATAGGAAATTTAATGAATTAAATGATGGAAATGTATCAAGTCGATTCTATAAAGCACTGTGTAATAAAGAATTTGATTGATAGTGACTATAAATAAACAGCCTCAGCATGTATAAGATAGATAAATACTGGGGCTGTTCAAATTAATTAAATGGACATATATTCTTTTTTGAAAAAGAAATCTTCCATTATTGTAGAAATGGCCTTTGTTGTGGAAAAATTAATATTTGGTAGAGATTTGCCACGCTCAATAGATCTAAGGAAATCAACAAGTTCGTAACGAATTCCTTCTCCATCAAGTTGGTAAAAATACCGCTTGTTTTCTTTAGGGTTTTCATATCGTATTTCAAAATAGTCGGTTTTCCACCATGGAGCCGGTACATAGATATATCCATTTGTTCCGGAAATAATTAATTCTCCTTCAGATTTTACTCCGTCCCCTACTTTTACAGAAGCAACGGAATGCTCAAATATAAAATCAATTTTTGTAAAAAGATCAACGCCATTAGAGTCTTTATGAGTAATGATCGTCTTTTGATAGTTATTTCCAAGAATTTCAAAAACAGGAAGCAATGCTGTTGGAGCCCATTCACAAAATCCGGTCCAGTCAGTGACAGATTTATTAAGACTTGTACATGTGGCTTCAACAGAAACAATATTTCCAATTTTTCCACTTTTGATTAGCAGAAGTAGGCGTGTAAAAGCCGTTGCATATGCTGTTTTTATTGCCTCCATTAGTATAAGGTTCTTCTGGCTGGCGAGAGAAAAAAGTTGTGTAGTTTCTCCTTCTGACAAAGTGATTGGTGATTCGCATAAAACATGTATACCATGTTCAAGAGCTTCTTTAATTTGTGCATAGTGTAATTCTGGAAGAGATCTTATATAAATAGCATCGACTTTTTCCAAAAGAAGTTTATATGAATTAACATTATAGCGTTTTAAGCTATCTGTCATTTTTTCTATATTCGAGGTTAATAATGCGGTAACATGGATACCATTGACAAATTGAGATTCCGAATAGACTTTGTTTAGGAAAGCGGAATCACCGATAAGTCCAAGGCGAATCTGGCGTTTCTTTTCACGAATTTCAGAACTTGAAACACCTTCAGTTCGATCAAGATAAACCACTTTGCAATATTCATCGAGATAATCAAATTTGCCTTTCCAATCGGAACCGATTGCAAAAATATCAATATCATATCTCCGGATATCATCTATTTTTTGACCTTCGTATTCTTCAACAATAATTTCATCGGCAAGCCCAGTTTCACGAACAGCTTCAATACGTTCCATCAAAGATTGCTGAACATTAATTTTTCCACGAGTTTTATCAAAATCATCTGCAGTAACACCAACAATAAGATAATCTCCAAGTTTTTTTGCTCTTTCAAGTAATCGGATATGACCATAGTGTAAAAGGTCATACGTTCCATATGTAATTACTTTAATCATATTGCAATAAATCCTTTCTGAGTCAAATTAAAGCATTCCCTTCTTCTGCAAATCTTTAAATGCATTGATCAGTGTTGTATTATCTTCAAGTGTAAGAGCTCCAATATGTCCAACTCTAAAAATAGTATCTTTCATGTTTCCGCCATTTGGGCAAATCCAAATTCCATAATCATCCTTAAGCTTTAAAAAAATGTCATAGGCATTAGCATTTAATGGATGAACAGAAGTGACACCGTTGGCAGGACTTTCCGATACCAGTTCAAAGGGCAATTCTAAGATGCGAGTTCTAAAATCTTTTGCTAATGCAGCAACACGTGCAATTTCGGATTCAGCACCACCCTGGCGTTCGATTTCTTTTAACCGTTCATTGATTTGCAGCAGGATTCCAACGGCAGGAGTAAAAGGGGTCTGACCGCGTTGTTGGTTCTTTAGGGCATCTTTTAAATCGAAATACATACTTTTAACATTAGACGAATTAACACGATTTAGTCCATTAGGAGATAAAAGAATAATAGATACTCCAGGCGGACATGCTAATACTTTTTGTGATCCGGTAATCATAACATCAGCACCGCATTCACTCATATTGAAAGGATCTGCCAGGAATGAAGAAACACAGTCACATACAAAAAATAAATTGTTTTGTTTGCAAAATTCACCGAGTAATACAGTATCGTATAAAACCCCTGTTGAAGTTTCGTCAACATTAACTAGCAGACCTGTAAATCCTTGATTGTCGTATTCATATAAACGTTCAGCAGTTAATTTTTTTCCGTGTTCAAGTTTTAAAGCAACATATGGGATGTTATGTAACTCGCAAAGTTGGACAAATCGATGCCCAAAACTTCCACCATCGATTATGAGAACTTTATCCTGTTCAGAAAAACAATTCATAACTACTGCTTCCATAGAACCTGTACTGGAGCATGTCATAAAAACTCCTTTTGAACCGATAGGAGCATTTGCATATTTTAACATATATTGTTCGTTTTCCAACATTATCTTAGAAAATTCTGCAGTTCTGAAGTAAGGCACCTGTTGTGCACCGATATTGCAGATGGTTTCAGAGGACATTACAGGTCCAACTGTGAAATTAATCATTATAGTATACCGCCTTTCTAGAAATCTATTGATCAATATAGAAATTTTTTTGATATATAACTATTATAGCGTAGAAACTCTTTTGAGTGCAATAGTGTTAATGATTTCATGAGCTGTCACCAGACTGCTCACACGAATTGTCATCAGATT
>OLNH01000281.1_pt1 | contig 49935 bp, 36 predicted proteins | sample 1643101 | NCBI WGS metagenome assembly OLNH01 (sample SAMEA3136758, study PRJEB25190) | human gut metagenome | biome: human gut; feature: human-associated habitat; material: faeces | place: Austria | collected 2013 | reverse complement strand
CCTTATCGCATGGATTACGATTAGGCTCTGGACACACTTTCTTGCCTATAACCCCAACCATACAAGCCGATCACCGTGAAGAGCATCGCGCCGATTAGAAAGGGTACCGAAACTCGTTTCATAGCTAATCCTTCGATCGCAGGCATCAGGGCAACTTCTGGAGACCCGAAAAACCCGATCGGATGAATGATCGACCCTAAGAATAACACGAGCCGAGAACAAAACCTGTATGTTTGGGTATCGACGGGAGCCAAAGACAACGTTGGTCAGAAGAGCTCAAGCGAAGCGCCGAAGGCGTGCTGACCGTGCGATGCGAAGTGAGGGTTTTCTGCCCGGAGCCGTTTATGTTCCGATTGAACCCACACGGGAAAAGAAAAAGGTCAGCCGCGAACGGCTGACCTGCAATTTCTGGTCGGGTTGACAGGATTTGAACCTGCGGCCTCTGCGTCCCGAACGCAGCGCTCTACCAAGCTGAGCCACAACCCGATGTACTGCTTCAAGCAGCGACGGATATGATAGCACAATGTAATCGAAGGTAAAAGAAATTGCGACAATATTTCTTTTTCCACGCCTTCTTCACCGGTGCTGTAGGAAGTATTTGCATGCATTGGGAAACTGACCGTTCTTGCGAGGCGCGGCGACTTGTAAGCGATCGGGCGGCGCAGCTTATTCGGTGCGCAAAGCCTCGATGGGGTTCTTGCGGGACGCCCGGTAGGCGGGGAAGATGCCGAACACCAGGCCGATGGCCGTAGCTGCTGCAACGGCAACCGCCACCACGCCCCACGACACCACGAACGCCAGCCCCACGGTGCCCATGAGCAGTCCCAGCGCGATGCCCGCCGCGATGCCCAGAACGCCTCCGATGATGCTGAGCACGAGGGCTTCGAGCAGAAACTGCACGAGGATGTCGAAGCGGCGCGCGCCCAGAGCTTTCTTGATGCCGATTTCGCGGGTGCGCTCGGTCACCGACACCAGCATCACGTTCATCACGCCGATGCCCGCAACCACAAGCGATATGCCCGCGATGCCCGCCAACAGCAAAGTCATGGTGCCGTCGATCTCGTTGCCGGCCCGCAGCATCTCGTCCTGGGAGATGATGTCGAAACGTCCGGGGGGAATATGCACCGTGCCCGTGAGGTACGAGCCTATCTCCCCTTTCGCCGCCTCGATGGCGTCCTCGCCGCGCGCTTTCGCGTAGAAAGAGGTGATCGTGCCGCTCTCCCCCATGCTCACGGCAGTGGAGAAGGGAACGAGCGCCACGTTGCCCGTGTTGAGGCCCATCGACTGGCCCTGGTTCTGCAGCACGCCGACCACGGTGAACTCATCGCCGTCGAGCTTGACGGTGCGGCCGACCGCGCCGTCGGCCGAGCCAAGCAGCGTCTTCGCCACATCGGAGCCCAGCACGATGACCTTGCTACGATTCTCCCGGTCGACAGCGCTCAAGTTGCGGCCTTCTTGCAATTTGAGGTTGCGCACGTGCAGGTAGTGCTCGTCAGTGGCCTCCACGAACGCCTTGTTAGCAACCGTCGTGCCCACCGAAAGCTTCTTCATCAGGGACTTCGAGGGCGCCACGCCATCCACGGCACCGAGGTCGTTCATGCCCGAAAGGTCGTTGTAGCCCATGTCGCCGTCGAACAGGTAAGCCGACAGCGCGTCTCCGCCGAGAGCTTTCATCTTTTCGCTCACCTGCCGGTTCGTCCCGTCGCCGATGCCCACGAGGATGATGACCGACGAAATGCCGATGACGAGACCCAGCATGGTCAGAGCCGAGCGCAACCCGTTGCCGAACACAGCCTGAACGGCAGTTCGCGCCAATTGACTATACCGCATGCGAACCCCTTTCCATTTCCTGTATCAAGCCGTCAGCAATGCGCACGACACGCTGCGCCTCGTCGGCGAGCTCCTGGTTGTGCGTGATGAGGATAACCGTCTGGCCCTCGGCGTGCAGGCTCTTGAACAGCTCCATGATCTCCACGCCGGTGCGCGAATCGAGCGCGCCGGTGGGCTCGTCGGCCAGGATGATCTCCGGCTCGCACACCAACGCACGGGCGATGGCCACGCGCTGCTGCTGGCCTCCGGACAGCTGGTTCGGCAGGTGGTGCTCGCGCCCTTCGAGACCCACGAGCGCGAGCTGCTTGCGGGCACGGGCGTCGGCCTCTTTCAGGCGTACCCCGGCATAGCTCAGCGGCAGCTTCACGTTTTCGAGCGCCGTGAGCTTGCCAAGCAGATTAAAGCTTTGGAACACGAACCCTATCTTTTCGTTGCGGATGGAGGCTAGCCGATTGTCGGACAAAGCCCCGACATCCATGCCGTCGAGCAGGTAGCGACCCTCGTCGGGCACGTCGAGCAGCCCGAGGATGTTCATCAGCGTCGACTTGCCAGATCCGGACGGCCCCACGATAGCGAGGAAATCGCCTTGGTCGACTTGAAGATCCACATGATCGAGGGCGCGAACGACCCCTTCGCCCATCTCGTAGGTTTTGGAAACGCTCTCCAAGAGGATCATCGCCGACCGCCTACTCTAACACCGGAGTCACGGTTATAGGCCCCTCTTCGGCATCGCCTTCCGAGAAGCCGCCGCCCGCAGGCTCTGCTTCGTTGAGCACCACGAGATCGCCTTCCTTCAGACCCTCGCCCGACACCTCGACCATGGTGCCGTTGGATATGCCCGTGGTCACCGGCTCCGCACGCTGCTCGCCGGATGCGAGATCGTACACCTGGACGAACTTGTCGTCGCCCGCGCCGATCACGGCGCTCACCGGCACCGTGAGCACGTCGGAGGCTTCCGCAACGGTGATGGACAGGTTGGCCGACATCCCCAGCTTGATGCTGCCGTCGTTGGGCACTTTGACCGCGACCGTGAACTTGGAGCCCGTCGCGCCGTACGTACCCACCTCGTTGATGTTGGAGATGGTTCCGTCGTACTCGCGGCCGTTATCGGATCCCAGCTTCACCTTCACGCTTTGCCCTTCGGACAAAAGCCCCAGATCCTTCTCGGAAACCTCCATGGTGACCGACACCGTGTCGATGCGCTGCACCTCGATGTAGTGGTCGTCCTTCGTCACGGCGCCTTTGTTCTTCTCCGGAAGCTCGCGCGAGGTGACCACGAGATCGTACGGAGCCGCCCACTTCTCGCCGTTGGCGAAGGTCACCAGCGTCTCGCCTGCAGTAACGCGCTTGTTAAGCGGCGCGTCGAACGATTGCAGCCAATGCCAGCTGTCCGCAGGCCTGAGCTTCACGGTTTCCAGCGGCTTCACCTCGCCAACGCCGGTGACGGTCTGCTGCACGGATCCTCGCTCCACGGGAGCGGTCAGCGGCGAAACGGTCTGAGGCTCACCGGAAAGCGCCGCCGATATCTTGTCGCCGAACACGAGCCAAGCGGCCAGCCCGCCCGCAACGGCCAGCAGAAGCACGACGGTCACGGACTTGCCTACTATGCTTTTCACAATTGCGTTCCTTTCTATAGTTCGCGATGCCAGGATTGCCGATGTCGATCAGGGAACGTACGTCTCGCCCTCGACCGAGGGCGTCGGCTCCGCTATGACGTCCTGAGCCGTGGCTTCGTTTCGGGTTTTCGCAGTCTCCGGCGCATCGGCTCCTCCCGCTTCGGGAAGCAGGTTCTTGGCAACCAGCAAACCTCCCAGCACGACGATAACCGCAACCAGCACTCCGACGAGCACCTTGAACCCTTTCGACCCCATCGTCGACTCCTCACTGCGCACTTCTGCGCGTCGTCTCGATATCTTCCGGCGGCCAGTCTAACGAAAGCCGCCTTAAAACTTCCTGAACCGCGGCAATGTTTTTCGCGTCTCCCCGCCGAAGCTTGCCGAGGGGGTCGGTTTCAGGATCGTTTCAGGTTGCGCGTGCTAGAATGACCGCATGAAACTGCTGATCGTGGAGGACGACCGACTCCTCTCAAACGCCCTAGCCCGCAGCCTGCGGGACGCTTACGCCGTCGACCAGGCGTTCGACGGCGAAGAAGGCCTGTTCTACGCCGCTCAGGACGTGTACGACCTCGTCGTGCTCGACGTGATGCTGCCCGAACGCGACGGCTTCTCGGTGCTGGAAGCCTTGCGCGCACAAGGCGTGGACACGCCCGTGCTCATGCTGACGGCTCGGAGCGCGACCGCCGACAAGCTTCGCGGCCTGCGCTCGGGAGCCGACGACTATCTCGCAAAGCCCTTCGACCGGGACGAGCTGCTCGCCCGCATCGAGGCCATCCTGCGCCGCACGACGGGCCGGCGCGACGTGGGCATCGTTGCGTTCAAGGAGCTTGCGCTGCACACGCGAACCCGGCAGGCCTTCATCGCAGACGAGCCCCTCGCTCTGAAAGGCAAGCAGTACGACATTCTCGAATACCTGGTCAGCCACCAGGGCAGTCTCATCTCGAAAGAGCGGTTGTTCGACAAGATATGGGGATTCATGTCGGACACGTCCTCGAACGTCGTGGAGGTGTACGTGAGCGCGCTGCGCAAAGCGCTGGCTCCGACCGGCTACGATCGCTACATCAAGACCATCCGCGGAGCAGGCTACCTGTTCACGGAGGACGATCATGACTGAGCGCGCGCTGATCCGCCGAGAGCTGGTTCGGCAGACGGCGCTGCTGTTCTTCGTGTTCGCTTTGCTGTTCGCGCTGCTGGGCGCAGGCGTCTACTCCATGGTGAGCTCGAATATCTACCGAAACGCCGACGAAAACCTGCAGGCCATTGGCATGGAATCGGATTACATAACCCTCGATGCCGCCGGCAGCGGATCCGCGATCGTCGACGACGTCGTAGTAGAAGAGCCCGACGGCGCCGCCCCTTCCGACGCCACGGCGATCGACGACCTCTCCCTCACGCTTCAGCAGAGCATCGTGGACGCCGATCCGCAGTTTATCACGCTCATACGAAACGAGCAGGGCGACCTTCTCGAGACCGTGGGGCTGTACGCCTCCTATCCTTCCTTCCTGCGCCATATCCCCTTCGACAAGAACGACCTCGAACGCGTCTACCAGATTGCCGCGGGGGGTCACGAGTACCGCGGCATCACGTATGCGGCAAGCGACGAAGGCGAGACCACGTATCTTCAGACGCTGGTGAACGTCGACTCGGAGATCGCCATTCTAGACGGCTTCACGCGCACGTTGATCGTCTACTTGGCGGCAGCCGTCGTCGTGGCAGCGGGCGCAAGCTACTTGCTTTCGCGGCGCACGCTCAAACCCCATCGTGGCGAACATGCGCGCGCAGACGGAATTCGTGCAGAACGCCTCGCACGAGCTGCGCACGCCGCTCGCCGTGATCCAGACCACCGGCGAGCTGCTGCTGGACAGCCCCAATAGCCGCATCGTCGACCGCTTCGAGGACGTGAACGCCATCACCTCGGAGACGAAGCGTCTCGCGCGGCTGGTGGACAACCTCATGGAGCTGTCGCTGGGCGATGCCGGGCGCTCGTCGCTCGATGCGAGCGCGGTGAACCTCGACGCGCTCGTACGCGAAGCGTGCGCAGCTTACGAAGACTTCGCCACGCTCCAAGATAAGCGCCTCGAAGTGGAAACGGGCTCGCGCGAAACGATAGAGGCCGATGCCGACAAGTTGCGGCAGCTGCTGGGCATCGTGCTGGACAACGCGCTCAAGTACACCGCGCCCGGCGACGAGATAACCGTGCGCACACGCGCATCGGGACCGAAACAGTGCGTCGTCGAGGTGGCCGACACGGGCTGCGGCATAGACCCCGAAGACCGCGCGCACGTATTCGAGCGGTTCTATCGCGCCGACAAGGCCCGCTCGCGCGAGACGGGCGGCTACGGGCTGGGGCTCTCGCTCGCGCAACACATCGTGGAAGCGCACGGCGGCTCCATCGCCCTCGAACCCAACGAACCGCGCGGCACGGTCGTCGTCGTCACGCTGCCCGCAAACGCGTCTAAAAGAGTCGATTCGCTCTAAGACGTCCGCTCCTGCTCCTTCTGGGCGAGGCGGGCGAGCGATACGATCTTCGTCATGATCACGCCGTCCGACACCACGTCGCCCGCATCGTCGTACGCCGCCACGTTCCAGTACTGCTTGACGGCCCCCGTGCGCTCCGACACCTCCTCGCGGTCGAGGTCGGCCACGCCGCGCAGCGTGCCCTCCTTGCCGCTTTTACGATGGCGAACCTGCACGTCGATTCCGAAGGGACGCTCCTTATCGAAATCCGTGTTCTGCTCGGTGCCGATGCTTGCCACCGTTTCCAGCAGCGCGATGGTGGCGCCGCCGTGCAGGTAGCCGTGCGGCTGGAACACCTCGGGCACGATGGGCATCGTCGCCTCGACGTGGCGCTTGTCGGCGGAAACGGTCTCGATGTGCAGCGTATCGGTCAACGCCATGGAAGCCTCCTTCGTTAACGAGGCCGCATCGTCGCGGCCTCCGTGCGGTTTTTCGTCAAGTATACCCGCAGCGCGCCATCGCGGCACCGGACAGACCCGCGCGGCCGTCCCCCCCTATCGCGCGTCGTTCAGGCTGCGGATGAGGCGCTTGACCTCGTCGTCGACATCGCGCGGCTCAGGAGCAGGCCGCCCGGTGAGGTAGCCCTGCACGTAATCGGCGCCCAATTCGCGCAACGCTCGCAGCTCGGCCTCGGTCTCCACTCCTTCCGCGATCACGCGGATGCCGCGATCATGCGCGTACACGATCAGGTTGCGGGCGATGTCTTGGTGGTCTTTCGCCACGTCGATGTCGCGAACGATCTCCATGTCGATCTTCACGAAGTCCACGTGGTAGTCCAAAAGCGACGTCTCGCCGTTGTTGCCGCTGCCGAAGTCGTCGATGGCGAGACGCGCGCCGAAGCGCCGCGCCAGCGCCTCTTTGTACAACGCCATCTCGCGGCTGTAGTCGCTCTCGGTGATCTCGATGACGAGGCGCTTGAGCAGGTCCGGATAGCGCTCGTTCAGTACGAGCTCGTCGTCGGACGACAAGCGCTGCGTAGCGATGCTGTTCACGAACAGAGTGGCCCCATGCGCCTCGGGATAGCGGGAGAACGCCTCGAGCGCGCCGAAAAACGTGAGGTGTTCCACACGGTAGAGCTTCGACTGCGAGCGCGCCAGCGCCAGAACCTGGTCGGGCGTCGGAATGGTGTCCAACTGCGAGCGCATGAGCGCTTCGTACGCCACCGGCTCGCCCGCACGCAGGTCGACGATGGGTTGGAAGTGATACTCGACGAGACCCTCCTCCAGCAAGCGGTTCAAGTCCTCCTTGTTGTTGACGATGAACGACTTCTCTTCGTAGCTTTGCCGATCGAACGAGAACAGATCCCCCTTGCGGCTGCTCTTCGCCAGGTACATAGCGAAGTCGGCGTATTCGCGCAGGTGAGCGAAGTCCGTCGCATCCTCCGGATAGAACGCTGCGCCCATGGACGCGCGCACCTTGAGCGTCTTTCCGTCGGGCGCCACGATGGAGCTGGCATCGAGCATGGCGCGGAACGTGGCGAAAAGGTCTTCCACCGATGTGCGATCAGGGCATACGTCGACGAACACGAGGAACTCGTCACCGGAGATGCGCGAGTAGAATCCCTTGTCCCTGAACGCCTCGTCCACCACGCGGCCCGCCGCCTTGATGTACTGATCGCCCCAATCGTGCCCGTAGATATCGTTGATGAACTTGAGGTTGTCGAGGTCGAGCATCAGCATCGCTCCCAGCGCAGGCGGGCGTTGCGCGAGCAGGTCGGTAACCTCCTGCTCGAATGCACGGCGGTTGAACAGCCCGGTGAGGATGTCATGGTCGCGCTCATGCTCGATGCGGCGACGCGTCTCGATCTCATGCGTCACGTCCTCCACGAGGCCGAGCACGCGGTTGTGCTCGCCGCTTTCCACCACCACGAGACGAACCCACGAGGTTCGATGCGGGCCCGTGAAGAGGTAGCGGCCCTCGTCCTCCACCTCGATGTAGGGAACGTACCATTTCATAAGGCTCTCGAACTCGCTCGCGCTCAACGACCCCGTCGCAGTGCGCTGCGGATCGAAGTACGAGGGATCAGGAGGTTCCAGCGTCGACAACGTGGCGAAGAACCCGTCGGTAAAGGTGATGGCATCTGTTTCGTAGCTGTACTCGAAGGCGCCGATGCCGCGGTCGGACAGGCGCAGGATGCGCGATAGGCGCGATGCGGTCATGGCCACTTCCTCGCCCATCGACTCGATGGCCTCGGACAGCTCGTCGACCTCCACGATGCCCGTGGGAGTGAACGCAATAGGCTGCTCGGGCTGCGCCGCGCGCACCTCGGACATGAGATGCCGCAAACGTGAGGACGACAGCCACGCAGCGACGACGGCAATCAGCAAGCCCACCACGAGCGATGCGGCGAACACGGCGGTGAGGTTGCCGGACAGCGTCTTCGATGCGGAGAACATCTCGCCTTCGCGCTCAAGCCCGACGAGCGCCCAATGCTCGTACGCGAACGGGGACGTGCTGTCGTAGAGCTGGATCTCGGCTGCACTGGCGACGGCTCGCGCGTCGGAGGAAGCGTCGTCCGCCGGATCTACCACCATGCGTCCGGCGCCGTCGATCGACGCAGAGAACGCAGACTCCTTCAGGTACAGGCTCTGCGATGCGCCGGTGGTGGTAAGCGCCTCGTACACCCGCTCCTTGTCCGGCAGCGGCGCCACGCCGCCGTCTCGGACGAAGCCGCCGTCCTCGTTCGTGATGGCCAGCACGTACGAACCGTTGCCGCTGCTGGCGAGATCGCGATACGGGAAGAAGGATGCAACGCGGTCGAGGCGCACTTCCACGCCTATGACGCCCACGATGCCCCCTTGCGCATCCCTGATGGGCTTGCTGTACGTAATGGAAGGGGTTCCCGCCCATCCGAAGTCGACCGGACGGCCCCAGTAACCCAGATCGTTCGTGCTGGCCTCAGGGTAGCGCTCGGCAGCGCGCACGGGCTCGTAATAGAATGCGCTCCGGCTTTCACCCTCGGCTGCCAAGGGGAACGTGGCGGACCACATGCTGTCGAGGGTGACGCCCAGCTGTCGCCCGATGCTGATGGGGCAGGCGGCCAACATGAGATCGGAACCGTTGGCAACCTCCACCTTGGGGTTCGAGTCGCGGATGTACAGCGCCGTCCGATTGTCCGATTGTCCTTCTGCGCCGTCAGCCAGCACGAGGAACACGCCGTCGACTTCGGCGCGATGAGAATAGGCCAGAAGGTCTTGGGAAGTCGCCTCGATTATGGAGATGGCCAGATCGGAACCGGTTTCGATATCCGCCGACGTTGCCTGAGCCGCGGCCAGCGCCTTGTCAATGCTGGCGGTCGCGCTTTCCACCACGGGATCGAAGTCCGACCAGCGGAATATCATATCGTTTTCCAGATAACCCGCACGGCTCGCCACGCGCTCCGAGAACAGATCGTACGCGTCGATCTCCATCTGTTTGAGTATCTCGCTGCGCGCGAGCACGGTAGCGCAGACGACGCCCTGGATTCCCAACGCGACGCAGAACGGCAAAACGACGAGAGCTCGAAACGTCACTCCTCGCCGTCTAGCCGTGCGCTTCTGTCCGGAACGCATCCTCAATATTAAGCGATCGCTTCCCTGAGCTGGGTCTCCAGGTCGGCGAGCCAAGCGTCGAACCCTGCGTCGTCGAGATACGGAGCCACAGCCTCTTCGGACGATGCTCCCGCCGCCATTGCTTCGACCACCGCCGCACGATCGGCCACCGCCCTGTCCGAAAGCGCGCGGTCAAGGACGGCGCGCGCCTCGACGCCGCCTTTGAACGGCGGGTTCGCGTACACACCTGCCTCGATGGTATCCAGCGTGGCAGGCAGGTTCACCAGATAGTTGCCCGAAGCGCCGTCGATCGACTCGGCCGCCGCCTGGAGGTTCTCAAGCGTCAGCGCATCCTTGGTGACCGGCACGTAGCCGGCGCTCACCGAGAAGTCGGTGTTCTGCTCTTTAGCGGTGAACCACTTGAGGAACTCGACGCACGCGGTTTCCTTTTTCTCGTCGGACTTCGTCACCACGAACCCGGCGCCCTGCTGCGGCGAGCACGGCTTGCCGTGCTCGAAAGACGGGTTGGGCAACGCGCCCAACTGGATAGGATAGCTCGTGGCATCGTCCACCGTCACCGTTTGCGGGAAGTACACCACCGAGGACGATGAGCCCACATAGCAGATGAGATCGCCCGTCTTCACCGCATCCGAACGGAACTTGCCCTCCGCCGAGAACCAGCCCTGCACCATGGGCACGTAGTAGTTGTCCCAGAGCGTCTTCATCGTAGCGCGGTCGAAGTTCAGCGCGCACACGCCGTTCTCAATTTCAAAAATCTCGTGACCCAGCTGTTTTGAACCTGTGATCAGGTAGTTCGCCATAGCATCGCGTCCGAAGAACGGACGGCCGTCACCCATGACGCCCGGCGTCTGCGCGTCGGTCCACTCGTAGTAGCGCTCCGCGACTCTCACGATGCCCTCAATGGTGCTCATCTCGTCGAGCGAAGTGCCGGTGGCATCGGCGAACGTCTGGAAATCGGTCATGTTGATCTGCAGCGTCTCGGTGGACTTGCCCACCGGGAACACTTTGAGGCTGCCGTTGCCGTTCAGATCGCCCTCTTCCAGAAAGCCCTCCACGAATCCGGCCTTCTCCTCTTCAGTAAGGTAGCCCGACAGATCGGCCACCATGCCGAACCCGTCTATGACCGACGCCGTATCGGAATACGACAGGAACGCGTCGGGCATCGCCTCCGAACCCACAAGCTCCTGCGCGGAATCGGTGACAGCGGAGGCCAGGTCGTTGACGCCGCCTTGGCTGGAGCTGGTCACCACGATGCCGAGATCCTTGCCTTTCGTCGCATTGAAGTCCTTGACGAGGTCTTCGAAAGCCTGCTGCTGCGTGCCGTTGTAATAGGTCCACAGCTCCACCTGCACCGGATCGGACGGGTCGAGCACGGACGAAACCGCATCCTCCGAGGGCGCCGAAGAGCCCGAGCAACCCGCAAGCGCCAAAGCGCCGACAAGCGCGAAAGCCGTGCCCGCGCGCCCTATGACATTCTTTTTCATAGTCCCCTCGTTCCGTACGGCAGCCGGAGCCGCGCTGCATGCATCCTGCCATTCTAGAACATGGAGCACACCGAAACGTCGTCAATTTACCATTGAGGCCGCGGAGGAAGGCTGGATGCGCCGAACGGATGACGGGCTTCGGGCTTAACGGCGCAAGCCCTTGCCTTTCTGGTCGCGCACGGCCCGCTTCGCGTCGTGCTTGAACGTCTTGGTGGTTTGGATGAGGATGGCGCCGATGAGGAACGGCATCCAGAACACGATGCCGCGGTACACGAGCGCGATAGACAGGCCCGCCGCGCCCGACACGCCGAACGACGTGAACGCCACCACCACGGCAGCCTCCACCACGCCTACGCCCTGCGGCGTGATAGAGATCATGGCGAACAACGTGGCGACTACGTAGCCGCAGATGAGAGGTTCGGGCTGATGCACGCCGAACGCCACGCCCACCAAGCTGAAGCAGGCCAGCTCGCAAGCGCTGGCCGCAATGGAGCAGCCGAACGCCTTCGCCGTTGTCTTGGGGTTATGCGCGATAAGGCCGGCAGCGTCGGAAAACGAGCCCACGATGCGCTCGACCCAGGGGTCGAGGGGCTTTTTCTTGAAGCGCACGAGGACGCGGTCGACAAGCCGTTCGATGGGACGCAGGGCGCGCAGGACGAGAGCCGGACGCTTGCGTCCCAGCACGAGGATAAGCACCATCGCGCTGACCAGCGCTATAACCAGCAGCCCCAACAGAAACCACAAGGGCGACAAACCCACCGTGGCCGCCAAGATGCCGAACGCGATGAGCATGATGGTGGCGAAGCCCGAGTCCACGGTGATCTGCATGAGCAACGCAGCGCTCGTAGCCTTGCCGGGCGCGATGCCGCGACGGCGCGCATCGTCCACCACGAGCGTGGTGCCTGCCAAGTTGAGAGAGGGCGCGATAGTGTTCACGAAGAACGTACCGAACACGAGCGGCAGCGTCTCGCGCGGATTCATGTGCTCGTCGACGGCCTCGAAGGCGTACGAGTACGAGAAGCTTTGCGCGAAGTACTTGCCCAACTGGGTGCACACCGCCGCGATAAGCGGAATGACGGCACCTTTTTTGATGGTCTCGACGAGCTCGACCAGCTGGTCGCCGCGCAGCAGCACCACGGCCAGCACGATGACGATGACCAGTCCGATGAGCAGGTTTCGAATGTTGAGCTTCTTCACCGATCAGCCCGTGCGCCGTGCGCTCCTCCGCCTTAGCGGAGGAACTCCTTAAGATCGGAGCGCATGAGGAAATCCAGCTCGTCGGACGTGGACGGATCCGTCTCCAAGAACAGGAAGCCGTAGTTGCCCACGCGCTTCACGTCGAAGGGGCGCATCTCCAACACGTGGGAGAATCGACCGAGGAACGCGTCGTAGTCGAAGTCTTCGTCGCCCGAGGCATCGGCCGGCGCGTTCAGCAGCGACATGGAGTACACCTTGTCGGTCTTGCCGTCGAACGCCGCATCGAAGTCGGGCTCGTCGTCTTCGAGGAACGCCTGGTAGGTGCGGTAGCCGTAGCCGTACCAGCTGACGTCGGTGCCGCCGAGGCCCGCAAACCGCAGCGGATTGAACTCGATGGGGCTCACATGCCCGTCCGACACGCGCACCTCCACGTGCACGGGGAAGTTCCGCGCGCCGATGAGCGCGTTCACGCGGTCGAGCCAAGAGGCGAACATCGTGGAGGTGTCGCGCACGATGGAGGCGCTGGTCACGTACATGCGATCGGAGGTATCTTCAGGCGAGGTGAAGTCGTGGCGCAGCACATTGAGGATGTGCGCGCGACCCGTCTCGTCGAAGTACGCGTCCAGCGCGTACTCGGTGCCCTCAAGATAGCCTTCGAGAATGAACGACCCGGCGCCGATGACGCTTTCGGGGTACATGTCGTGCCACGACGAGGCGTTCTGCTGGATGTCGGCCAGAGCGCGCTCCCAGTCCTCGCGGTTCTGGATGGCGTAGACGCCCATGCTGCAGAAACCCACCGACGGCTTCAGCACGAAAGGCGCCGGAAGCTGGGAGAAATCGAGCTTGAACAACTCGTCCACCGAACAGGATTTGAAGAACAGGTCGGGGTCGAGGCCGGCCAGCGCAGCTCGCATGGCGGCCTTGTCCTTGAACAGGCCGATGGCGCGCGACAGGCTTTCGTTGTGGGCGCTCTCGACGATCCAGGCCAGGGCGTTCTCGGAGTTCGTGTACACGCGCTCCCCTGCGTCGATACGGCGAACCGCCTCGTCGGACGATACGAGGTTCAGAGCGCGTCCGTCGGCGATCGAACGCGCGAAAGCGTTGTCCAGCACGGGATGCTGGGACTCCTCAAGCCAGGCGATCAGAGGTTCGGACACGTAGGGCTCATCGAGCACGATCATGGTTTGACTCCTCCTTCATTGCTGCAGAATCGGCGACGCCTGCCGTTGCCGCCCCCGCGGGCGCTGGCTCGGCATCATCGCCAAAGGGCAGTATACCCTCATGTCCAGCCTCGCGGATGATCTCCGCGCCTTTTTCGGCACGTTGTTCCCAACCCGTTTTCCTTTTCGCAGGTGAGCGCGCGCCGCCCTCTTCTCGGCGCGAGGCTATAACGCTGCCGATGCCGGCGAGCGGCTGCTCACCCGCCGCCTTCGCCGCAGCCCGCCTGGCGCGCCAAGCGCGGAACCGCTCGACGTTCTCGCGGAACTCGCGCACGAGGCGCGGCGCGTCGTCTTGCGGAGCGATAGGACGGTCGAACGCGTCGCGCTTCCAGAACAGCCACATCACCAGCAGCAGAGCCGCCACGGCAACCTGCACGGTGTTCACGTAGAGGAACTCCGCGCCAGCCACCAGCACGAGCACGCCCAACGTGAGCGCCCACGCCGTGCGGAAGCGCAGGATGAGTCCCACGGCCAGCACCACGAGCACGATGCTCCCCACGATAAGGAACGGACCGATGAGCAGGCCGCCCATGTTGATCCAATCCGTGAGCGCGGTGAACGGCCTGAACGTCTGCGGGATCAACGCCATGCCGATGTTCACGAGTCCCACGATGAGCACGATGGTGCCCGAAACCCAAGCCGTGTCCTTCGCGCGCTTCTCCTCGGTAGGGCTCTTCTTGTCGGCGAAAAACCCCGACTGCGACAGCAGCAGCGCGCCGATGCAGAAGGGGATCCAGAACATGATACCGCGGTACACCAGCGCGATGGCCGTGGCTGTGGCCAGCGAGCATCCGTGCGCCGTGAGGATGGCGGCGATGGCCGCCTCCACCACGCCCACGCCCTGAGGCGTGGGGCTCAGGATGACCGAGATGGCCGCCACCGCGAACGCCGCCACGAGCGCGGCCACGTTCTCGAAGCCGAACGCGTAGCCGATGGCCACGAGGCACGCCATGTTGAGGATGGCCGAGAACGACGCGTAAGACACGGTGACCATGGTGCCCTGCGGGTTCTTCGCGAGGATGCCCGCCGACGAGATGAAGGAGCTGGCCATCTTGCGCCCCCAGGCCGGCTTGAGATGCCTCTTCAGCAGCCCCAGCGCCTTGTTGATAAGCGACTCGATGCCGATGAACAGGCGGAACAGCACGCGCGGTTTGCGGTAGCCCACCACGAACATGCTGGACAGCGCCGCCAGCACCGCCGCCAACGCCAGCCCCCCGACGAGGAACAGCGTGTTCATGCTGCCGGACAGCAGCATGGTGAGAAAGCCGATGACGGAGATCACGAGGATGGCGGCGAAGTAGCCGATCTGCGAGAGGATGGCGCCGCTGGTGGACGTGCCCGCGTCCGCGCCCGTGCGGTGCGCGTCGTCGATGATGAACGCCACGCCCGTCGCCCCCGAGAACAGGCAGAACGTGTTGATGAACACCAGCGAGAAGATGAGCACGACGTTGTGCCAGAAGCCCGTCTTATGGCCGACCGCCTCGAAGGCCGCGTCGTAGGACGCCGCCTGCACGAGGTGGCGCGCCAGCATGAGCACGCAAGCCACGACCAGCGGCACGAGCGCGCCGGTCTTGAGCGTCGCGAGGAAACTCGCCAGGTAATCGGCGTTCGCGATGAGAAAGCACACTGCGACGATGCCGATGACGAGCAGCAGCGCTTTCTTCAACCAGCGTCCCCTTTCGACGAACCATGACGGAATGATTCAGTATAGCATGAGGGTGCGCGCTGCAAGCGGGACGCGGCGGTCCCGCCACAGAGGCTCCGCTAGGACGTCGCCCGGCGCGCGACGCGCAGGGCGCGCAGGAGGTTGCGCACGTTCACCACGTCGAACAGCACCGCGAGCAGGAACGCCACGGCCAGCCCCGCGGTGACGGCCCCCTGCCGGGGCGCGATGATGAACACGAAGGGCGCGCCCAGCAGCATGAGCGGCACGATGAGACCGATGAGGCACGAGCCGAAGCGCTTCCACAGGCCGTATACGATGGAGATCATCACGTACAGGAACAGCCCGGTGGCCGCGGTGCCCGCGAGCGCCGCCACCGCCAACAGCGCCGCTTTGCCCGCAATGACGAGCCCTTCGCGCCCGAGGTCGTGCTTGACTTCGTCGAGAGCTTCCTGCGGGGTCTTGCGCGGCTCGGCCGTTGCGCGGAAGGGCGCGAACGGGTCGAAAGGGTCGAACGGCTGGCTGCCCACGCCGGAACCGCCGGAGCGCGGCGCGTCCCACGACGTCCATACGTAGGTGGTCTGCCCCTGGCCTTGGCCAGGGGCCTGACCGAACGGCCAGCCCGCGAAGGGATCGCCGCCCTGGCCCGCGCCGCCGTAAGGGTTCTGCGTGGGGTGGGCGTACGGGTTGTTCGCGTAGGGGCGAGGATCGCGGCGCGGATCGAACTCGGGCGTCCATGAACGGTTGAGCAGCACGTCACGCGCTTCGTTGATGCGCTTCGTGAACTCTTCCGCCTCCTCGCGCTCCTTCGACCCAAGCGCGAACTTGTCAGGATGGTGCTCGATCACCAGCTTGCGGTGGGCCTGTTTGACCGCATCGTCGGTCGCGCCGTCTGAGAGCCCCAGGATGTTGAGCGCTTCGGATTTCTTCATGTTCCCACTATACGCGCCGCCCCTCCCCCGCCATCATCCCGTCAGAGAACATCCACAAGCCCCGACAAGCCGCGGAAACATCGTCGTCCGGCGTGGAAGTTGGGCGCAAAACGGTAGCCATGGCAATCATCGGGTCGCGACGAACGTTGTAAGCGTCGTGAGCATCCACGAAACCCCAGATCGCACGAAATCCAAAGTACGAAATCCACTTGAAACCAAGGCTAACTTTGCCACAGCTGCCGTTTTGCGTCCACGTCGGACGAGAAGGCTGCAACTTGACGCGTCGAGCGAACCGAGGAAGTCGGATCCCGCTACGGGGCGCCCGCAAAAAACGGCAGCTTCGTTTCCGAAGCTGCCGCTTGCAACATGGTATGCCGCCGGATCTAGTGCCTGAAGTGGCGGTGGCCGGTGAAGACGAGCGCGATGCCGTGCTCGTCGGCGGCGGCGATCACCTCTTCGTCACGGATGGAGCCGCCCGGCTCGATGATGGCCGTCACGCCGGCCTCGGCCAGCGCGTCGAGGCCGTCGCGGAACGGGAAGAACGCGTCGGAGGCGGCCACGGCGCCCTTGGCTTCCTCGCCCGCCTGCTCCACGGCGATGCGCGCGGAGTTCACGCGGTTCGGCTGGCCGCCGCCCACGCCGATGGTCGCGTGGCCCTTCGTGATGGCGATGGCGTTGGACTTGATGGACTTGCACACCTTCCACGCGAACAGCAGCTCGGCGAGCTCTTCCTCGCTGGGCTGGCGCTTCGTGGGAACCGTGAACGTCGCGGGATCCTCGGCCACGGCGTCGGAATCCTGGGCCAGCAGGCCGCCCTCGACGGAGCGGTACTCCACTTCCCCGCCGGCCGGGTTCACGCCGCCCGTGGACAGCAGGCGCGCGTTCTTCTTCGCGCTGTACATGTCAAGCGCGTCGCCCGCGAACTCGGGGGCGATGATGGCCTCGACGAACTGCTTGTTGTCGAAGATGGCCACCACCACGTCGGAGGTGACGGGGCGGTTGAACGCCATGACGCCGCCGTAGGCGCTCACCGGGTCGCACGCGTGCGCGCGCTGGTAGGCCTCGACGAGGTCGTCGTTCTGGCACACGCCGCAGGGCGTGAGGTGCTTGACGATGACGCAGGCCGGCTCGTCGAACTCGCGCACGGCCGTCCAAGCCGCGTCGAGGTCGAGGTAGTTGTTGTACGACAGCTCCTTGCCCTGATGCTGCTTGGCATGGGCCAGGCTGTGCGGGGCGTCGGCGTAGTCGTCGCGACGGTAGAACGCGGCGGACTGGTGCGGGTTCTCGCCGTAACGCAGGTCCTGCACCTTCGAGAGATGCAGCGTGCGGTCGGCGGGGAACTTCACGTCGCCCTCGTCCTTGAGCTGGGCGCCCATCCACGCGGCGATGGCGCCGTCGTAAGCCGCCGTGGTCTCGAACACGTCGAGCGCCAGCTTGGCGCGCGTGTCGCGCAGGGTGGCGCCGTCGTTGGCGCGCATCTCGGCCAGGATGGCGTCGTAGCTCGCCGGGCGCGTGACCACGGCCACGCTCTCGAAGTTCTTGGCCGCGGAGCGCAGCATGGACGGGCCGCCGATGTCGATGTTCTCGATGCAGGTGCCGAAATCGGCGCCGCTTTCCACCGTCTTCTCGAAGGCGTAGAGGTTCACCACCACCATGTCGATCATCTCGATGCCGTGCTCGGCCGCTTGGGCCATGTGGGCCTCGTTGTCGCGCTTGGCCAGCAGACCGCCGTGCACGCGCGGGTGCAGCGTCTTCACGCGACCGTCCATCATCTCGGGGAACTGCGTCACGTCGTCGATGGGCGTGACCGGCACGCCGGCGTCCTTGAGCGCGCGGGCGGTGCCGCCCGTCGAGATGATTTCCGCCCCGAACTCGTCGACGAGCGCGCGGGCGAAGTCCGCAACGCCGCTCTTGTCCGTAACGGACACGAGCACGCGCTTGACCTTAGGATTGCTCATATGGCCTTACATCCTTTCCTCTTGTCTGCGACTGAACGGCCCCTTGCGTCCAATCTCCTGCGACGCATGGTACCACCCGAACCGCGAGGTCAACGAGGAAGCGCGCGCATATCCCGCAAACGCGCACGACGAAAAGGTCAGCGAGCGGCAAGCTCTTCGACGACGCCGTCCGTATCCAGCACGCGCGCATAACGGCCGTCCCAGATGCGATCTTCGAAGTAGGCGGTAAGAACTTCGCCAGGGGCGAACCCGCTGTCGAACGTGGTGACGGCCTCACGTGGCACAGTCACGTCGTAACCCAGCTCGAAAGCCACCTTGACGGACACGTCGAAGCAAAATTCCGTCTGCATGCCGCACATGACGATGCGCTTCGCGCCCAAAGATTGCAGCGTTTCATGAAGGCCTGTCTGCCGAAAAGCGCTGTTGAATCGCTTGTCAACGACTATTTCGCCAGCCTGCGGCGCGACGGCGCAATGCACCCGCCAGCCATCCGTGCCGCGTTCCAGCTCATCGCCCGCTCCTCCATCGTGGCACACGTACAGCACAGGAACGCCTGCGCGACGGCACGCATCGATCATCGCACCCACCGCAACGAGGAACGAATCCTCCTTCGACGGATGACCGTCGACAAGAGCCTGCTGCACGTCGATGACAATAAGGGCGTCAAAGAGGCGTTCGCCCATGTCAGCGGCCCAGGCTCTTCTCGTGGCGCTCGCGCGCTTCGGCGCTGTAGCGTTGGCGGTAACGCACATCCACGAGCTCGGCGACGATGGCGATGGCCAGCTCGGCGGGCGTCTTCGCCCCGAACTTCAGGCCGATGGGGCGCTTGACGCGCTCCCAGTCCTCCTCGGTGGCGCCGGAGGCCAGAACCAGCTCGCGCACGCGATCGTTCTTGCCGGCGCAGCCCATCATGCCCACGTAGTGCACGGCATGCTTCGTCGCCCAGACGCAGCCCTCGGGGTCGAACATGTGGCCGCGCGTGAGCACGCATACGTAATCCTCGGGAGCGGCGTCCAACTGCTCGAGCGCGTCGAAGTTGCCGCCCTCGAGCACGATGCGCTTCGCCGCAGGGAAGCGCGCTTCGCTCACATAGGCCGGATCGTAGTCGACCACCGTCACGGCGAAGCCCACGTGGTCGGCGAGCGCCGCCACTTCGCTGGCCGCGTCGGACGCGCCCAGCAGCCAAACATGCACCTGGTCGAACAGAGGGACGCTCGCCCAGGTGAGACCCTCGAACTGCTCGTTGTGCATCGAGGGGCCGCGCGTGACGTCCTTCATCTGGAACGTGTCGCGGGGCGAGTACGGCCGCGACGCCACGATCTCCTTCGCGTCGTTGCAGAAGAACACGAGCGGCTCGCCGTCGGCCGAGCCCTCGTCGCCGTACTTCTTCGTCACCTCGTTGTCGGTGTTGCGCTGAGCCGCGTCCGCATCGTAGACGATCTTGAAACCGAGCCAGGCGAGGTCGCCCTCCTCCATCGCGCGCAGGGCGCGCTCGAACGTGGGCGCGTCGTCGGCCGTGAGGCTTTTCGCCACCACGTCGAGATACGTCGGCTCCACGTGCTGGTTGCCTTCGGTCGCCTCGGGCGAGAAGCACGGGAAATCCTCCACGCTCAAGGACGGCGTGCGGCCCTCGCGGAGGGCGGCGATGACGGATTGGAGGGCTTCCTTGTTCATGAGGGCTCCTTCGAGGTTCGAGCTGGCGGGCATTTGCCTGGGCGGACGACGAGCTTACGCGCGGAACGGACGGTTGGCCTGCGGGTTTCCCCGCGGGTTCATCGGGCGGGGGCGATATGCACCTTGCGATCCTCGCCCACGGTCACGCGGCCTTCGGCCACGAGGCGCAGCACTTCGGGGTACAGGACGTGCTCGACCTCGTGGATGCGGGCTTCGAGGTCGTCGAGGGTGTCGTCCTCGCGCACCTCCACGGCGCGTTGCGCCACGATGGGGCCCTTGTCGTAGTCCTCGTTCGCGAAGTGGACGGTGATGCCCGTCACCTTCACGCCCGCGTCGAACGCGTCCTGGATGGCGTGCGCGCCCTTGAACGACGGCAGCAGCGCCGGGTGCAGGTTCAGCACGCGGTCGGGGAACGCGTCCAGCAGCACGGGCGTCACCTTGCGCATGTACCCCGCCATCACCACGTACTCGGCGTGCGCGTAGCGCAGCGTCTCGGCGATGCGCTTGTCGGCTTCGACGGGGTCGGCGTACACGTCGCGGTTGAGCACCGTGACCGGGATGCCCGCCCGATGCGCGCGCTCGATGCCGAACGCATCGGGGCGCGACGACACCACGTGCACGATCTCCACGGGCAGCCCCTCGGCCGCCGCATCGATGATGGCTTGCAAATTCGTGCCGCTGCCGCTCAGCAGCACGCCGATTTTCAGCGGTTCGGTCATGCCCTTACGCCTCCGCACCGAAGCCGTACAGCTTGCCGTCGTTCGCGTAGCGGACCTCGCCCTCGCCCGCCACGATGCGGCCGACGCGGTACGTGGTCTCGCCGGCCTGCGTCAGCGCGGCCTCCACCTCGTCGGCGCGCGCCGCGTCCACGATGAGCACCATGCCGAGGCCCATGTTGAACGTCTTGAGCGCCTCGGCTTCGTCGAGGTGCGCCGCGTCGCACACGAACGACGCGATGGCCGGCACCGGCCACGTGCCCAGGTCGACCTCGGCGGCGCAGCTCTTCGGCAGCGCACGGTCGAGGTTCTCGGAGATGCCGCCGCCCGTGATGTGCGCGAGCGCGTGCACGGCGCCCTCGCAAGCCTCCAGCACGGCGCGCACCGGCTTCACGTAGATGCGCGTGGGCTCCAAAAGCGCATCCTGCAGGCTGCGCCCGCCCAGCTCCTCGCGCTCGATGCGCAGCTCGTAGTGGGTCTTGCCCTCCACGCACACCTTGCGCGCCAGCGAGTAGCCGTTGGAGTGCAGGCCGCTGGACGCCAGGCCGATCAGCACATCGCCCTCGCGAACCGCCGCGGGATCGAGCATCTTCGCGCGGTCGACCACGCCCACGCAGAAGCCGGACAGGTCGTAGTCGTCCGGGTCCATGACGCCGGGATGCTCGGCCATCTCGCCGCCGATGAGCGCGCAGCCGGCCTGCTTGCAGCCCTCGCCGATGCCCGCCACGATCTCGGCCACGTTCTCGGCCTTCAGCTTGCCGATGGCCACGTAATCGAGGAAGAACAGCGGCTCGGCGCCGGTGGCCAGGATGTCGTTGGCGCACATGGCCACCAGATCGATGCCCACCGTGTCGTGCTTGCCGGCCATCTGGGCCACCTTGAGCTTCGTGCCCACGCCGTCGGTGCCGCTGACCAGCAGCGGATCGTCCATGTCCTTGGCCGCCGCGATGGAGAACAGGCCGCCGAAGCCGCCGATGTCGCCCACCACCTCGGGACGGTACGTGTCGTGCACGACGCCCTTGATGGCTTCGACGGCGCGCGCGCCCTCGGCCGTGTCCACGCCCGCCTGCGCGTAGGTCACCGCGTCCTCGTCCATCCAGCTGGGCATGTGCGGGCCGTCGTCGGTCTGCGCTGCGTTCACGGTTACTCTCTCGGTCATCTCTGCTCCTTGTGCCGTATCGTCCATGTCGGGGCGGTTCCCCCTGTCATGCTGCTATCGCGTGCGAGGGCGCGCCTCGTCGGCCGCACCTTCGCCGTAAGTCTCTTCGAAATCCTTCTTCGTGAGTAAGCTCTTCTTGGCCACCGAATCGGGGATGGCCACCGGGTAGTCGCCGGTGAAACATGCGTCGCAGAACCCCTGGCGGCGCGCATCGGGCACGGAGGCGCGCAGGCCCTCGAGCGAGATGAAGGCCAGCGAGTCCGAGCCGATCCACGCGTTCATCTCGTCCAGATCCATGTTCGCGGCGATCAGCTGGTCGCGCGTGTCGGTGTCGATGCCGTAAAAGCACGGCCACAGCACCTCGGGGCTCACGATGCGCAGATGCACCTCGGCCGCGCCCGCATCGCGCAGCATCTGCACGAGCTTCTTGCTGGTGTTACCGCGCACGATGCTGTCGTCGATGACCACGAGGCGCTTGCCCTCGATCACCGAGCGCAGCGGGTTCAGCTTCAAACGGATGCCCAGCTGGCGCATGGCCTGGGTGGGCTCGATGAACGTGCGTCCCACGTAGCGGTTCTTCACGATGCCGTCGGCGTACGGGATGCCGCTCTCAAACGCGTAGCCCATGGCCGACGGCACGCCCGAGTCGGGCACGCCCAGCACGAGGTCGGCCTCCACGGGCGCCTCCTGCGCCAGAATGCGCCCCATGTTGCGCCGCGCCTGGTACACGCTCTGGCCGTCGATCACGCTGTCGGGGCGCGCGAAGTACACGTACTCGAAGATGCACGCCGCCGACTTGCGGGCGGCAACGCCCTGCTCGGCGTGCATGCCGTCGCGGTTGAAGCGCACGATCTCGCCCGGTTCGACGTCGCGCACGTACTGCGCGCCCACGATGTCGAGCCCGCACGTCTCGCTGGACACCGCCCAGCCGCGGCCGTCGGGCAGCTCGCCGATGCACAGCGGGCGGATACCGTTGGGGTCGCGGAACGCGTACAGCGAATCGGGGCTGGCCAGCACCATGGCGTAGGCGCCCGACAGCTCCTCCATAGCGCGGCGGATGCCGTTGCGCAAGTGGTGCGTTTCCTGGGTCACCCGGCCGATTGCCTTCGCCGCCACCTCGCTGTCGGTGCCGGAACGGAACTGCACGCCCTCGTCGACGAGACGGGCGCGCAAGGCGTTCGTGTTGACGAGCGTGCCGTTGTGCGCCAGCGCGATCAGCACGTCGTCGATGGCCGAGATGTGCGGCTGCGCAGCCTCCCACGACGCGGCGCCGCCGCTCGTGGAGTAGCGCGCGTGGCCCACGGCCACGAAGCCCTCGAGCGCGGCCAGGCTTGCTTCGTCGAACACCTGGGTCACAAGGCCGAGGTCTTTCGACACCATGACCGTCGCACCGTCGCCCACGGCGATGCCGGCGCTCTCCTGACCGCGATGCTGCAGCGCTTGCAAGCCGAAGCACGTCATGCGCGCCACGTCTTCGCCGGGAGCGAACACGCCGAACACGGCGCACTCCTCTTCGAGGCGGTCGGGGCGCTCGCCCGGCAGGATGGACGTGCTCATGAAGCGATCTCCTGTTCTGCGGAATCGATGGCCGCGACGGCATCGGGGTCGATGACGTCGCCGTCGCCCTCGCCCACCGTGCTGGCCTTCACGTACGAATACAGCACGTAACGCCCGTCCGACGGCAGATTGTCGCACGTGGCGAGGGCGAAGGTGTGTTTGATATCGGAAGCAGCAGGTATGTCGGAAGCGGGCACCACCGATCGGTCGATCTTGTCCTGCACGTAGGCCACGCGTTCGTCCTCATCGGCGAACCGCGTCTGCGCCAACGGATCGTCGGCCGCCACATGCACGAGCGCGAACGTGCTCAGCTCGTAGTTGCCCTCAGGCGTGAGGATGTACACCGTGCGATGGTCGTTGAACTGGGCGGCATCGCTGAAATCGGCGACGCAGGCGAACATCGAGCCGTCGTTCAGATGATGGCCGTAGATGATGTTGTTCGGGTCGGAGAAGTCGGAGCTGTTCTCGGCCGCCAAAAAGATGGCGCCGAACGTGGCGATCCAGCCTTCCGATCCCTTGAAGTCGTGCGTAAGGTACTTCTCGTCGTCGGCCGCTTGCACGATGGGGTAGTTCACCACGGTGCCGGGAATGTAGATCCACCCCACCGTGTCGGGATTGATGGCCTTGAGCGCATCCCAGTCCACCGTGAAGTCGGCGAGCGACGTGGCCGACAGATCGTCGGGCGGCGTGAAACCCTCCCGCGCGACATCGTTATAGGTTTGCTGACCCTGCCAGTAACTGAAGCCGATGGCACCGAGCGCGGCCAGCGCCACGACGAACACCACGAGCGCGATCCAGAACACCACGCGCCACGGCCCGCTCTTCTTCCGAGGCCGTCCGGAACCGGGCTGCTGATAGGTCGGTTGCTGTCGATACGGGTAGCCTCCGCCTCCAGCCGATCTGCGCTGGGCAGGCTGAGCGGAGCGGTAGGCGGCATGCTGCGCGGTGGCCGGCCGGTAGGCGCCCGGTTGCGCCCCTGCCCGCACGTCGGGCGCGGCGCCCCTCGGCGCGCGCTGCTGCGCAGGTCGCCCGCTTGGAGCAGGGCCGGGATGCTGTCGGTACTCGGACATGTTCACCTTTCGGGATGATCTTCAAACAGCGGAACCCCGCCGTCGCCAGACCGTTACCATAATAAACAAACGCCCCCATGATGGGGGCGCGATGTTCGCAAAAACGCAATTTTCACGATAGGGACCGCTGTTCGCCGAAGCGGCTACTTCTTCATCTCGTCGATGAAGCCTTTCGCGATGAAGCCGACGATGACGAGGACGATGATCGCGACGATGACCCAGATAGCCTCCATGGGCACGGTGATTCCGAACAGAGTCATGACTGTTTACCCCTTTTTTTCGTTCAAGCGCGCGAATGCGCACGGTCGTTTCGAGTACTGCTGCCCATAGTAACGCGATCTCAGTTTTCGCGCAAGCGCGCTTCCAGGGCGTCGTTGATAATTTTGAGCGCCTTGACGCGCGCGTAGCGCTTGTCGTCGCTCTCGAGGATTATCCAGGGGGCGAACGGCGTGCTGGTCAAGCGGAAGATATCCTCGACCGCGGCTTTGTACTGGGGATACTTGTCGCGGTTGCGCCAATCCTCATCGGTGATCTTCCACTGTTTCGCAGGATCTTGCTCGCGGTCGCGAAAGCGTCGCAACTGCTCTTCGGGACTCACGTCAACCCAGAACTTCAGCAGGATGGCGCCCCACCGCACCAGATCGCGCTCGAATTCGTTGATCTCGTCGTACGCCCGCGTCCATTCCGACACCGAAGCGAAACCTTCGACGCGCTCCACGAGCACGCGACCGTACCAGCTGCGGTCGTAGATGCCCACGTGGCCCGCCTTCGGCAGACGCGTCCAATAGCGCCACAGGTGCGGATGCAGCAGCTCGGGCTTCGTGGGGGCGGGACTGGGAAAAATGGTATAGGCGCGGGCGTCGAGCGCTTGGGCCACGCGCTTGATGTTGCCGCCCTTGCCCGCGGCGTCCCAGCCTTCGTACATGATCATGAGCGGGATGCGCTTCTGGTACATCTCCATCTCCAGCCTGTTGAGGCGCTCCTGCTGGGCCTTGAGCTCGACCTTGTACGTCTCGGGGTCGAGCGCGAGCGCGTGGTCGACGCTCTCGAGGCACGGCGGGTCGTCCACCTGACGGAACCTCGAAACGCGCGGAGCGCGGGCGGAAGCAGCGGCTGCGGCGGCTTCCGCCTCCTCGCGCACGCGCGCCTCCTCTTCGGGAGAACGGCCGAACAGGGGCGCTTCATCGAGAGCGCCGGCGGAGTTGGCCTGCGCCTTGGCCGCCGCTACGGCGGCTTCGGCGTCGGGCGCCGCCTCGAACGCGCTCGTAAGCGCGTTCACCAGCGTCTCGGCGATCTGCAGGTTGGCGCGGCGCTTGTCCTCGCCGTTCACGAGATGCCATGGGGCGAACGAGAAGTCGCTGCCCTTCAGCAGGTTGTCGTACAGGCGGTACGCCTCCTCGTAGTTGCCGATGGTGGCCAGCTTGTCCTCGCCCACGCGCCAGCGCGTGGCCGGATCGTCATGCAGGCGCGTGAGGCGCTTCTTCTGCGCCTCCTTCGTGACGTGCACGAAGAACTTGACCACAAGGTAACCGTCGTCGGCTAGCTGCCGCTCGAAATCGGACGCAGAGGTGAGGTAGCGGCGCAGCACGTCGATGTGGCGTTCGTCGCGCGCCTCGGCCATGGCGGCCGCGACGGCTTTCTGGCCCTTGCGCTTGGAGGCTTTCAGGGAGAGCTTGCCGAACTCGGTGTACAGCATGTGCTGAACGGCGGCGGTGTACCAGCCGCGGTCGAAGAACGAGATGGTGCCGCGCTGGCCCAGGCCCTTCCAGAACTCCTGCATCACGGGATAGAAGCCCGTTACGCCGCTCTTCGCGCCCGCGAACGCGCGGGCGGCTTTCACGTCGAGGTTTTCAGTGACGTACACGCTGGTGGCGCGCGCGTCGAGGTGGTACATGAGATCGGAGATGCGGCTGCCCTTGCCGGCGCCGTTCCATCCTTCGAACAGCACCACCAGGCCGACGCCCTGCACGCGCGCCTGCTGCTGCAGCACCACCAATCGCTCCATCAGCTCGTCCCGACGCGCCTTGTAGGCGTCCTTCGAGAGCGGTTCGCGTGAGAAATCGACGGTTTCCAGCATGGCGCTTCCTTTCCTTCGAGAAGCTCATGGTACCACAAGGATCGCGAAGAACCGGACCGCCATCCTGCAAGGGCCGGCCCATCGCCACCCGAACGAGCGAACCAGACCGTCGTCCCGAGCGCAGGCGATGAAAAGTAAAATCCAGCTTTCAGTTCGCGCTCGGCCTGGCCGCGACCGGCGCGGTTCACTACAATGAAGCGATGGAGCACATCGCGGATCGCCCCGGGCGAGCCGCTTGATTTCGGACGGACTATGCCATGCCCAACTACGCGGTGATCGACCTCGGGTCGAACTCGATACGCCTCGTCGTCTACGACGTGAAAGACGCGCATAAGCGCACGTGTACGAACAAAGATTTCAAGAGTCTCATAAACGACAAGGTGATGGCGGGCTTGTCGGCCTACGTCGTGGACGGGGTGTTCACCCAGGACGGCATCGACCGAGCCGTCAGCGTGCTGCGCGGACATGCGAAGCGCGCACGGTACTTCGATTGCGAGAAGATGGAGGTGTTCGCCACCGCGGTCATCCGCAACGCCTTGAACTGCGAGGAAGCCGTCGCGGCCATCGAGGAGGCAGCCGAGCTGCCCATCTCGCTGCTGTCGGCTACCGACGAGGCGCACCTGGGCTTCGTCGGCGCCACCTGCGACCGCGCAGTAGAGCGGGGCACGCTCGTCGACATCGGCGGCGGCTCGACCGAGCTCACACGCATCGAAAGCAGCCTCGATTTCGACAACGCGAGCATCGGGCAAGGGTCGTTGTCATCGTTCGCCCAGCACGTACGCGCTATCCTGCCGACCCCCGGCGAGATGGACGCCATAGCCGAAGCGTTCCGCAAGCGCTTCGCCGGTCTGCCCGACCCCGACGCGTACCGCTCGGAAGCGCTGTACGGCATCGGCGGAAGCGTGCGCGCGGCCGCCAAGATGCATGCTCAAGCCACCGGCGCGGCCGTACGTCCGAAAACCATGACGAAACAGCAAATTCATGCGATACTTGCATGGTGCCGCACCGATCCCGACACGTTCGCGCACGCCGCGCTCAAGGCTTCGGCCGAGCGCGTGCACACGCTGGTACCGGGCTGCATCATCCTCGGCGAGCTGTTCGACGCATGCGGAGCCGAGCGTCTGGACGTATGCAAGTACGGCGTGCGCGAAGGGTACCTGATCGACCGCATGCTGCGGTAGCGGCGCGCAGGAAGCGAACGTTTACGGGAAGGGGACGTTCATGGACACAGCCAAGAAATCCACGACCAGCACCGCCGAGACTCCTGCCGGCCAAGCGCCGGACGCTCTCGCGGAAACGAGCGCGGACGAGATGCGCGCGTCAATCGACGAGGTCGAGGGCGCAAACCCCTCCGTCGAGGGCGAGCCGAGCAAAGAATCCTACTTGCAGAACCGAGAGCTGTCATGGCTCACGTTCAACGAGCGCGTACTCGACCAGGGAGCCGACGAGACGGTGCCGCTGCTCGAGCGCCTGAACTTCATCTCCATCTTCTGGAGCAACCTCCAGGAGTTCTTCATGGTGCGCGTCGGCAGCCTGACCGACCTGTCGTTAGTGAAGAAGCACATCATCGACTCGAAGTCCGGCATGACGCCCGCCGAGCAGCTCGATGCCATCTACGCGCGCTGCCACGAGCTGTACCCCATCCAGGAACGCACCTACGAAAGCGTGCGGAAACAGCTGTGCGCGCGCGGCGTGTGCAGCCTGCGCCCCGAAGACCTCGACGACGAGCAGCGCGCCTTCCTGTCCGATTACGTGCACAAGAACGTGATGCCGTTCCTGTCGCCGCAGATCATCAACTCGCGCCATCCCTTCCCTCACTTGGAGAACGGCGCGCTGTACGTGGTACTGCGCCTCAACGAGGAGCCGGGCGCGAAGAAGAAGGCGGCGAAGACCAAGGACGGCGAAAAGGCGCCCAAGGAGGAGAAGGGGAAGAACCTCGGAGCCGAGGGCGTGACGCTGGGCCTCGTCCCCATGCCGCGCCAATGCCAGCGCGTGATCGCGCTGCCGGGCGAAGGACTGCAGTTCATCCTGCTGGAGCACGCCATCGAGATGGTGGCGAGCGAGATATTCTCCATGTACGCCATCAAGCACACGAACGTCATCTGCGTCACCCGCAACGCCGACCTCGACGCCACCGAAGGCACCGACGAGAGCGACGAGGACTATCGCGAGCACATGAAGCGCATCTTGAAGAAGCGCTCGCGCCTGGCGCCGGTACGCCTCGAAAGCGAACGGCCGCTGTCGCCCACCCTGGAGAAGCTGCTGCTCAAGCGCCTGAACCTCAAGCCGCACCAAGCTTACGTCACGAAGGTGCCGCTCGACATGAGCTATACGTGGGGCCTGGCCGGCCATCTGCCCGAGGCCGCGCGCGCGGAGCTGACGAACGTACCGTTCACGCCGCAGTGGCCCGGCTGCCTCGACCGCAACCGTCGCATCATCGACCAGGTGGCCGAGAAGGAAGTGCTGCTATCGTACCCGTACGAGAGCATGGACGCCTTCGTGCAGCTTCTGCGCGAGGCTGCGAACGACCCCACCGTCATCTCCATCAAGATCACGCTGTACCGCCTGGCCAGCCAATCGCATCTAGCCGAGGCGCTCATCGCGGCAGCCGAGAACGGCAAGGAGGTGACCGCGCTGTTCGAGCTGCGCGCCCGCTTCGACGAGAGCAACAACATCGAATGGTCGCAGCGCTTCGAACAGGCGGGATGCAACGTCATCTACGGCTTCCGCGACTTCAAGGTGCACTCGAAGATATGCTGCATCACGCGTCAAACCGACCAGGGGCTGCAGCACATCACCCAGCTGGGCACCGGCAACTACAACGAGAAGACGGCGAAGCTGTACACCGATCTGTCGTTCATCACCACCGACGAGACGTTCGGGCGAGACGCAACCGAGTTCTTCCGCAACATGGGGCTCGAGAACACCTCCGACAACTACGACATCATGTGGGTGGCGCCGTTGCAGATCAAGCCGATGATCCTCGCTGGGATCGACGCGCAGATCGAACGCAAGAAAGCCGGCGAGCCGTGCGGGCTGTTCTTCAAAACGAACTCCATCACCGACAAGGACGTGATCGAGAAGATCGTGGAGGCGTCGCAGGCCGGCGTGAACGTGACGCTGTTCGTGCGCGGCATCTCGTGCATCGTGCCGGGGCTGGAAGGCTACACCGAGCACGTGCGCGTCGTGTCCATCGTGGGGCGCCTGCTGGAGCACAGCCGCATCTACGGCTTCGGCCCGCGCGACAATATGAAGGTGTACCTGTCTAGCGCCGACCTCATGACGCGCAACATGGACAAGCGCATCGAGATAGCCTGGCCCGTCCTCGACAGCGAACTGCGCGAGCAGATCCTCGGATACCTCGACGTGAGCCTGAGCGACACCGCCAAACTGCGTGAGCTCATGCCCGATGGCAGCTACACGCCGCTCGGCGCGTTCGCGAAAGAAGACGCCGACGGCGAGACCGTGCTGTTCGAATCGCAGGAGTTCTTCATCAAGCGCGCGCAGCAGCGCCGCCTGGAAGCAGCCGAGGACGAAGCGGCGCGCGATGCTGCTCGGCGACGCTCGGCCCAGCTGATGGCGGCACACGAGATGACCGAGGACGAGGCGAGCATCCGCGCGGAGGAACGCGCTGCGGCTGCGGCCGCGCGCGAGGCGGAAGCGGCTGCGGAAGCCGCCGTTCAGGCATCCGTGGCCGCATCGTCCCGGATCGCGCCCGCAACCGCGCCCGCTATTCCGGTCGGCTCTGCCACCGCCCCGGCACTCGAAGCCGACGCCATCGAACCTCCTGTCGGCGAGCGCCCGTGCGCCGAGCAGGGCATGGTGGCAGCCCCGCCCGCAACGCGCGGTGCGAAGAAGCCGAGCCTGCTCGTGCGCTTCCTCAGCCTGTTCGTGCGATAAGGGCACGCTTCCTCTCGCATGAAAACGCCCTCGGCTCTTCGGAGCCGAGGGCGTTGCTTTCGGATGATGCGGCAGGAGCGCAGTCCGAGGATGCCGCGGTCGACCGGCGCGCATATCGCGGCCGCGTCCCTGTCGCAACGACCACGATCCCATGAAGCGCGCGAGTGCGCAAGAGGCCGCAGCTGAGCGTTGCCGCCTTGCCACCCTCCCGCTACTCGCCTTTCCTCATCGGCCGACATATTTCCAGAAGCGTTCCGGATCGCAGCAGAAGCACAGCACGCGGCCCGACTCGGCGTCGAAGCGGTAGCCGGCGCTTTCGAAGACGAAGCGCCATTGTTTGATCCTGCCTACGATGATCGGCCGAACGCGAACGTGGCGGCACCCCGTCAAACGGAGCGCCTGCAACGAAAACCGGAGAAATCTCCTCTGTCCATGACTTATGCGCACCTCTGCCACGCCGAAACGGCCTTTTCAGACGAAGCGGCAAAGCGTCGCCCAATAAAAAGCCTGGTCAAAAGTTAGCTATGAAATACTTCGATCGCGCAGGCCGCTTCCGAGGTGCACATAAGTCGCGTACATGGTGCTTTTTGGGCGTTTTCGATGGCAGAGGTACGCATAAGTCGGGAACTTGCCCGCACGCAGGGGGGGGCAACCCTGCTTGCTTTTCGTCCCGAAGCGCGCACTACGCAATAGAAGGATCCCGAATACGGCACCGGCAGAAAGACTTCCTGCTGACGCCGCACGGGATCCTTCGCGTCCCCGCTTCGCGGGGCCTCCCTGCGCTCGCTTCGCGTGCTCGGGAGTTCTACAGTCCGCTGGACTGTCGAATGCTTGCGCTCGCTCAGGATGACAGCGGAATCACGCCTCGCGCTCGACCACGGCGGCGATGGCCTGCGCGTGGCGGTCGGCCTCCTCGGCGCTGGCGGCCTCCACCATGACGCGCACCACCGGCTCGGTGCCGGAAGGACGCAGCAGCACGCGACCCGAATCGCCCAGCTCCGCTTCGGCAGCTTCGACGGCGGCCTGCACAGCCGCATTGCCGTCCACGGCGTGCTTGTCGTTCACGCGCACGTTGATCAGCGTCTGCGGGAAACGCGTCATGACGCTGGCGACATCCTCGATGGAGGAACCGGCACGCCGGCAAGCGGCCAGGAACTGCAGGGCGGTCACCAAGCCGTCGCCTGTGGAGTTGTGCTCGAGGAAGATCATATGGCCGCTCTGCTCGCCGCCCAGGACGAAGCCGCCCTCGCGCATGGCCTCCAGCACGTAACGGTCGCCAACCTTCGTCTGGACGAGCTCGATGCCCGCATCGCGCAGAGCATGCGAGAGCCCGAGGTTGCACATGACGGTGGACACGGCGGTGCCGCCGGCAAGCAGCCCGCGCTTGTGCAGGTCGATAGCGCACACGGCCTCCACCACGTCGCCGTCGATCTCGTTGCCGTTCGCGTCCACAAGCATGACGCGGTCGGCGTCGCCGTCGTGCGCAATGCCCACATCGGCGCCCGTCTCGGCCACGAGCGCGCGCAACGGCTCGAGATGGGTGGAGCCGCACTGCACGTTGATGTCGGTGCCGTCGAAGTCCTCGTTGATCGAAACCACCTCGGCGCCCAGACGGCGCAGCGCCTCGGCGCTGGTCATGCAGGATGCGCCATGGCCTGCGTCGAGCGCCACCTTGAGGCCCGCGAAGTCGATGCCCTCGCCGGCCACCGTGGACACCGCGTGCGCGATGTACAGCTCGCAGGCGTCGTCCACCGGCAGCGCCACGCCCACCTCGTCGCCGTTCGGCAGCTCGTCCGCCGATGGGCCGCCCGCCGCCAGATAAGCCTCGATCTCGTCCTCAACCGCATCCGGCAGCTTGAAGCCCTGGCCGTCGAACAGCTTGATGCCGTTGTACTCGGGCGGGTTGTGCGACGCCGAGATGACGATGCCGCCGTCGCAGTGCAGCTCGCGCACCAGAAGCGCGATGGCGGGCGTCGGGATGATGCCGGCCAGGAGCGCCGTGCCGCCCATCGACATGATGCCGGACGCCACGGCCGACTCCAGCATGTCGCCGGACAGGCGCGTGTCCTTGCCGATGAGGATGGTCTTGCCCTGGAAGGCCACGGCGGCCTGACCCAGCTTGAAGGCCGTCTCGCACGTCAGCTCCTTGTTCGCGACGCCGCGAACCCCATCCGTTCCAAATAAACGTGCCATGCTCTTTCCTTTCCAGCAGGTTCAACAAAGTAAGCGGGGCTTTCGAGGCGGCGGATAACCGCCGGAAGGTCTACTTCCCCCGTTTCACATGGTCTTCATGCAAGCGGACGCCGCCCTCGGGGCGTTCCGCGTCGGTCATGCGGTTGTTCAGCTCGGCGGCGAACTCGTCGAGACCGATGCCGTAGCGCTCGAGCACCACGAGCAGGTGGTACACCACGTCGGCCGCCTCGTAGCGCAGATGATCGATGGCCGCGTCGTACTCGGGCGGCAGATCGACGGCCAGCTCGTCGGTCTCGTCGACAGCGCCGCTTGCCGCGATCGATGCCGCCAGCGACGAGCACGCCCACGACTCCACGTCCTTCGCCGCAAGCGCCGTCTCGCCCGCCTCCTCCATGACCTTCTTCAGCACCCCGTCGGGAGAGCCGGTGAGCAGACGATAGGTGTAGCTCTCCTCCCCCGCCTCGCGCCGGGCTGCGATAGTGGCGGCAAGCGCCTCGAACGTCGCCCCGATCTGCGACGAAGGCGGCATTTCGCCGGAAGGGATATAGGTTTTCTGAGACATGATGCTCCTCCTACTAAAGAGAACCGCACAGGTAGAACCCTTTTCCAGCGAGTCCCGGTCCGACCGCCTCTCGCAGGTCGCAGCCGTACCCGCTGGCGCCGCACGGGATCCTTCGACTCCGGCAGCTGCGCCGCCTCCGCTCAGGATGACAAGAGACTCGCGAAGGAGGGTGCGGCGCGTTGCCCACCAAGCGAGTTCCGCACGAGCCGAAACGTCCAGCGGACGTTTCGTGCGAGCAGGACTGTCTGAGCGACTGGGCATTGCGCCGCATCCTCCGCCACAAGAGCCGCAAGCAAAGGGGGCGCGCCAAGCGCGCCCCCGCAGGTCGAACTTATTCTTCCACGTCGTCGTCGGCGTTGGAAGCTTCCTCGGACTCCTTGGTGGTCAGGCCGAAGCCGAGCGACCCTACCGAGCCCAGCAGAGCGTCGAGCTCTTCCAGGTTGCGCTGGTAGGAGCGCGGCGGCAGAGCCTCGCCCAGCATGTCCTCGCCCTCGGTGTTGAAGGTCGGGGGCTCGTCGCCGCCGATGAGGATGGTGTCATCGGGCGAGAACACCATGTCCAGCAGCTGCGACATGTCGTCGCTCGTAGCCGCGAGGTCGTCCTCGATCACGTGCGTCAGATCGTGGGCCTCGAGGCCTTCCTTCAGCTCCTCGATGGCCTTCACGCCGATGCCCTCGATGCGCAGCAGGTCCTCCTCGGTGTGGCCCACGAGGTCGGCCACCGTCTCGATGCCCGCCTCGGAGAACTTGTTGGCCCAGCGCTGCGACACGCCCAGGTCGTCGTAGATGTACAGGCGCGCGTCCTCGTCGGACAGCTGCGGGCCGCGATGGCCCAGCGAAAGCCCGCTGTAGTAGCTACCGTAGTTCGTGCCCATGTTGAGGTAGCCGTCGCCGTCGAGCGACCAATCCTGCGGCTGGGGCAGCAGCTCCTCGATATCGCGCAAAGCCTCCGGCGCGAAGTCGGGCAGCGTCTCGCCCACCACCGGCGCAACCGGACGACCCTTGTAGGTGAGGCCCACTTCGCGGTAACGCGACAGACCCGTGCCCGCCGGGATCGGCTTGCCGATGATGACGTTCTCCTTGAGGCCGGCCAAGTGGTCGATCTTGCCCTCGATCGCGGCGTCGGTGAGCACCTTCGTCGTCTCCTGGAACGAGGCGGCCGACAGGAACGAATCCGTGGCCAGCGACGCCTTCGTGATGCCCAGCAGCAGCGGCTGGCCCACGGGCGGCTCCTTGCCTTCGGCGATGAGCGCGTTGGCGGCATCCTCGAACTCGAAGCGGTTCACCTGGCGACCCGGCAGGAAGTCGGACTCGCCGGCGTCCATGACGGCCACCTTGCGCAGCATCTGGCGCGCGATGACCTCGATGTGCTTGTCGTTGATGTCCACGCCCTGGGACACGTACACGCCCTGGACCTGGCTGACGATGTAGCGCAGCGTCGTATTGGGATCGGTGAGGCGCAGCAGGTCGTGCGGGTTCACCGAGCCCTTGGTGAGCTGCTGGCCCACCTTCACTTCGCAGCCGTCCATCACGCCGGGCAGCATCTGGGCGCGCGCCGACACGACGTACTCGCGGAAGTTGCCCTGCTGGTCGTGGATCGTGATGGTCTTGGACTGCTTGTCGCCCGAGATCTGCAGCGTGCCGGAGATCTCCGCGAGGACGGCGAGGCCCTTGGGCTTGCGCGCCTCGAACAGCTCCTGGACACGAGGCAGACCGTGGGTGATGTCCTCGCCGGCGACGCCGCCGGTGTGGAACGTGCGCATGGTCAGCTGGGTGCCGGGCTCGCCGATGGACTGGGCGGCGATGATGCCCACCGCCGTGCCGATGTTCACCGGACGCGACGTGGCGAGATCCCAACCGTAGCACTTCTGGCACACGCCGTGCTCGGCATGGCAGGTCATGACCGTGCGGATGACGAGCGTCTCGACGCCCGCCGCGTCCATGGCCTTGAGCTGGTCCATATGGGTGATGTACTCGCCCGCGGCCAGCAGCACCTCGCCGTCGACGCCCGCCACGTCGTTGAGCAGGCAGCGGCCGATGAGGTTCTCGTCGACGTCGCCCTTCTCGTTGTGCAGCGGGTACGGCACGCCGTCGGCGGTGCCGCAGTCGATCTCGCGGATGATGACGTCCTGGGCCACGTCCACCAGACGGCGGGTCAGGTAGCCCGAGTCGGCGGTACGCAGCGCGGTGTCGGCCAGACCCTTACGGGCGCCGTGCGTGGAGATGAAGTACTCCAGAACGGACAGGCCCTCGCGGAAGTTCGCCTTGATCGGGCGGTCGATGATCTCGCCCTTCGGGTCGGACATGAGGCCTCGCATACCGGCCAGCTGGCGGATCTGCTTGATGTTGCCTCGAGCGCCGGAGAACGCCATCATGTAGATGGGGTTGAACTTGTCGAAGTTCTCGGCCATGGCCTCGCCGACTTCTTCGTTCGCGGCGTTCCAGATGTCGACGACCTGCTTGTGGCGCTCGTCGGGGCTCATGAGGCCCATCTCGTAGTCCTCGTCGATGGCCGCGACCTTCTCGTCGGCGGCAGCCAGGATCTCGGCCTTGTTCGGCGGCACGGTGGCGTCGTACACCGAAACGGTGACGCCGGCACGCGTGGCGTAGTGGAAGCCCGCGTCCTTGAGGCCGTCGAGAATCGCCGGCACGCTGGACAGCTCGTAGCGGTTGCACACGTCCTCGACGAGGCGGCTGATCTCCTTCTTGTTCATCTCGTAGTTGAGGTACGGGTAGTCCTCGGGCAGCACGTTGTTGAACGTGATGCGGCCGATGGTGGTCTCGATGCGCTCGCCCGCCTTGTGCTCCTCGAACACGCCGAAGGCCGTGGCCACCTGCGTGTCCTTGGTCAGACGCACCCAGATCTTGGCCTGCAGGTCAAGCTCGGCGCGCGCGTCGTAGGCGTTCATGGCGTCGTCGAAGTCGATGAACGAGCGGCCCTCGCCCTCGAAGCCGTCGCGGGCGGCCGTGAGGTAGTACAGGCCGATGATCATGTCCTGGGTGGGCACGGTCAGCGGACGGCCATGGGCCGGCGACTTGATGTTGTTGGCGGACAGCATGAGCACGCGGGCCTCGGCCTGCGCCTCGGCGCCCAGCGGCACGTGCACGGCCATCTGGTCGCCGTCGAAGTCGGCGTTGAAGGCGGTGCAGACCAGCGGGTGCAGCTTGATGGCCTTGCCCTCGACCAGCACCGGCTCGAAGGCCTGGATGCCCAGACGGTGCAGGGTAGGTGCGCGGTTCAGCAGCACGGGATGCTCGGTGATGACCTCTTCCAGCACGTCCCACACGTAGCTGGCGCCGCGGTCGACGGCGCGCTTGGCGGCCTTGATGTTGGCGGCGTACTCCAGCTCCACCAGGCGCTTCATGACGAAGGGCTTGAACAGCTCCAGCGCCATCTGCGACGGCAGGCCGCACTGGTGCAGCTTGAGCTGCGGGCCGACGACGATGACCGAACGGCCGGAGTAGTCGACGCGCTTGCCCAGCAGGTTCTGGCGGAAGCGGCCCTGCTTGCCCTTGAGCATGTCGGACAGCGACTTCAGCGGGCGGTTGCCCGGGCCCGTGACAGGACGGCCGCGGCGGCCGTTGTCGAACAGGCTGTCGACGGCCTCCTGCAGCATGCGCTTCTCGTTGTTGACGATGATCTCAGGCGCGCCGAGGTCCAGCAGGCGCTTGAGGCGGTTGTTGCGGTTGATGACGCGACGGTACAGGTCGTTCAGGTCCGACGTCGCGAAGCGGCCGCCGTCCAGCTGCACCATGGGGCGCAGGTCGGGCGGGATCACCGGGATGACATCGAGAATCATGTCCGTCGGCTTGTTCTCGGACTTGAGGAACGCGTCGACCACCTTGAGGCGCTTGATGGCCTTGGCGCGCTTCTGGCCCTTGCCGTTGGCGATGACGTCGCGCAGCTCGTCGGCCGTCGCGGCCAGGTCCATGGCGTCCAGCAGGTCGCGCACGGATTCGGCGCCCATGCCGCCCGTGAAGTAGTCGCGGTAGTTGAGGCGCATCTCGCGATAGAGGGCCTCGTCCGGCACCAGCTGCTTCGGCTCGATCTTCATGAAGGCGTCGAAAGCGTCCTGGCGCAGCGCCTTGCGCTCGTTGAACTCCTCGTAGATGTCGGCGATCTCCTCGTCGACCTCCTCGGCCGTCATGCGCTCGTCCTCGTCCACGTCGTCAACGAAGTCGTCGTCCTCGGGCACGTAGTCCACGGACAGCTTGCGCGTGGCCTCCACGAGGCGGTCGCGCTCGGCGTCCAGCTCCTCGAGGTCGGCGGCCAGCTCGTCGCGCAGCTCGTCGGCGTCCTCCTCGCGGGCCTCTTTATCCACCGAGGTGATGATGGAGGATGCGAAGTACAGCACCTTCTCCAGCTCTTTCGGTGCGATGTCCAAGAGGTAGCCCAGACGCGAGGGCGAGCCCTTGAAGTACCAGATGTGGCTGACCGGGGCGGCCAGCTCGATGTGGCCCATGCGCTCGCGGCGAACCTTGCTGCGCGTCACCTCGACGCCGCAGCGCTCGCAGACGATGCCCTTGAAGCGCACGCGCTTGTACTTGCCGCAGGCGCACTCCCAGTCCTTCGTCGGGCCGAAGATCTTCTCGCAGAACAGGCCGTCCTTCTCGGGCTTGAGGGTACGGTAGTTGATCGTCTCGGGCTTCTTCACCTCGCCGCGCGACCAGCTGCGCACGTCCTCGGCGTTGGCGAGCGAGATGCGCAGGGCGTCGAAATTGCTCACGTCGAATTCCGTCGTCATTTATCGCTCCTCTCCCTCACCGATCAGGTCGTTCGTATCGTTGTTGCTATCGCCCATCAGCTCTCCCAGCTCGGCGGCAATGCTGTCGAGCGCATTGGCCGCGTCGTCTTCTTCGGTCTTGCGCGCGTCGGCCGCGATGGCCTCGTACAGCGCGCGATCGCCGTCTTCCTGGCCGTCGATGTCCTGGGTCACGTCGATCGTGCGATGATCGTGGCCCTCCAGCTCGACGTTCAGGCACAGCGACTTCATTTCCTTCACGAGAACCTTGAAGCTCTCGGGCACCTCGGGGGCGGGGATGTTCTCGCCCTTGACGATGGCTTCGTAGGACTTCACGCGGCCGGCGGTGTCGTCGGACTTCACCGTGAGGATCTCCTGCAGCACGTTCGATGCGCCGTACGCGTACAGCGCCCACACTTCCATCTCGCCGAAACGCTGGCCGCCGAACTGCGCCTTGCCGCCCAGCGGTTGCTGGGTGATCAGGCTGTAGGGGCCGGTCGAGCGCGCGTGGATCTTGTCGTCCACCATGTGGCCGAGCTTCAGGATGTAGCTCTGGCCCACGGTGATGGGCTCGCGGAACTTCTCGCCCGTGCGGCCGTCGTACAGCCACGTCTTGCCCGTGCGGGACAGCTGCGGCACGAACTCGTCGCGCGCCAGGTCGCCGTACGTGGCATGGTTCTTGTTGATGAGGTTGCGGTTCGCCTTCTCGATGGCATCGGAGATCTCCTTCTCCGTGGCGCCGTCGAACACCGGCGTGGCCACGTGCATCGGGCCCTCCACCACGGCGTCGGTTTCCTCAGCGTCGTCCCAGCCCCACTTCGCAGCCCAGCCGAGGTGGTTCTCCAGCAGCTGGCCCACGTTCATTCGGGAAGGAACGCCCAGGGGGTTGAGGATGACGTCGATGGGGGTGCCGTCGGCGAGGTAGGGCATGTCCTCCACCGGCAGCACGCGGGAGATGACGCCCTTGTTGCCGTGGCGGCCGGACAGCTTGTCGCCCTGCTGCACCTTGCGCTTCTGGGCCACGTAGATGCGCACGAGCTCGTTGACGCCCGGAGCCAGCTCGTCGCCGGCGTCGCGGCTGAAGCGGCTCATGCCGATGACGCGGCCGCCGGAGCCGTGGGGCACCTTGAGGGACGTGTCGCGCACCTCGCGGGCCTTCTCGCCGAAGATGGCGCGCAGCAGGCGCTCCTCGGCCGTGAGCTCCGTCTCGCCCTTCGGCGTGACCTTGCCCACCAGCACGTCGCCCGGGAACACCTCGGCGCCCACGCGGATGATGCCGTCGGCATCGAGGTCGCTGATCATGTCGTCGGAGATGTTCGGGATCTCGCGGGTGATCTCCTCGGGACCCAGCTTCGTGTCGCGCGCGTCGACCTCGTACTCGGAGATGTGGATGGACGTGAGCAGGTCTTCGGCAACCACGCGCTCGGACACGATGATGGCGTCCTCGTAGTTGTAGCCTTCCCACGGCATGTAGGCCACCATGAGGTTCTGGCCGAGCGCGAGCTCGCCGCCGTCGCAGCTGGGGCCGTCGGCCAGCACGTCGCCCGCCTGCACCTCGTCGCCCTTGCGGACGATGGGGCGGTGGTTGATGCAGCCCGACTGGTTGGAGCGCTGGAACTTCGGCACGAGGTACTCGTCGTACTCGCCGTCGTTGTTCAGCACGATGATGGTCTGGCCGTCCACGTAGTCGACGACGCCCGGGTTCTGGGCGACCAGGATCTCGCCGGAGTCGACCGCGATGCGGTGCTCGATGCCGGTGCCCACCAGCGGCGCGTCGGGGCGCAGCAGCGGAACGGCCTGGCGCTGCATGTTCGAGCCCATGAGGGCGCGGTTCGCGTCGTCGTGCTCGAGGAACGGGATGAGGGAGGTGGCCACCGAAACCATCTGGCGCGGGGACACGTCCATGTAGTTCACCAGCTCGGGCGCCACCTCGTCGGGCTCGCCGAACACGCCGGCGGCGTCCTTCGTACGGCAGAGCACGCGGACGGCCTCGTGGAACACGCCCTGGTCGTCGAACGTGCCGAACTTGCGCGTCTCGGGGTCGAACAGGTCGTTGGCCTGCGCGATGGTGTAGTTCTCCTCCTCGTCGGCCGTGAGGTAGTCCACCTCGTCGGTGACCTTGCCGTCGACGACGCGGCGGTACGGCGTCTCGATGAAGCCGTAGGGGTTGATGCGGGCGTAGGTGGCCAGCGAGCCGATGAGGCCGATGTTCGGGCCTTCAGGCGTCTCGATGGGGCACATGCGGCCGTAGTGGGACGTGTGGACGTCGCGCACCTCGAAGCCGGCGCGCTCGCGGGACAGGCCGCCCGGTCCCAGAGCCGACAGACGGCGCTTGTGCGTGATGCCGGCGGCGGGGTTCGTCTGGTCCATGAACTGGGACAGCTGCGAGGAGCCGAAGAACTCCTTGATGGCCGCCACGATGGGGCGGATGTTCACGAGGCTCTGCGGCGTGATCTCGTCGGGCTCCTGCATGCTCATGCGCTCGCGCACGACGCGCTCCATGCGGGACAGGCCGATACGGAACTGGTTCTGGATCAGCTCGCCCACCGTGCGGATGCGGCGGTTGCCGAAGTGGTCGATGTCGTCGGTCTGCACGCCCTCGTCGCCGGCATGCAGCGCCACGATGTACTGCATCGTGCGCACGATGTCGTCGTCAGTGAGCGTGGAGGCCTCGTAGTCGGGGTCGAAGCCCAGCTTCTTGTTGATCTTGTAGCGGCCGACCTTCGCCAGGTCGTAGCGCTGCGGGTTGAAGAACAGACCCTCCAGCAGCGTGCGGGCGGAATCGATGGTGGGCGGCTCGCCGGGGCGGAAGCGCTTGTACAGCTCGATCAGCGACTCTTCCTTCGTGGTGGCCGGGTCGCGGTCGAGCGTGCGCAGCACCATCTCGTCGTTGCCGAGGAGCTCGATGATCTCCTCGCGCGTCTCGGCCAGGCCGAGGGCGCGCACGAGCAGCGTCGCGGGCTGCTTGCGCTTGCGGTCGATACGCACGGACAGGATGTCGCGCTTGTCGGTTTCGAACTCAAGCCACGCGCCGCGGCTGGGGATGACCTTCGCGTTGAACAGCGTCTTGTCGGACGCCTTGTCGCGCTCGGAGGCGAAGTACACGCCCGGGGAGCGCACCAGCTGGGAGACGACGACGCGCTCCGTGCCGTTGATGATGAACGTGCCGCGGGGCGTCATGAGCGGGAAGTCGCCCATGAAGACGTCCTGCTCCTTGATCTCGCCGGTCTCGCGGTTGATGAAGCGGATTTCCACGAACAGCGGTGCCTGGTAGGAGACGTCCTTCTCCTTGCACTCGTCCACGGTGTACTTCGGCTCGCCGAACTCGTGGCGGCCGAACTCCACGCACATGTCCTTGGTGTTGTTCTCGATGGGGCTGATATCCTGGAACGCTTGCGCCAGGCCCTCGCCCTTGAAAAACTCAAAGCTGTCCGTCTGGATGGCGATGAGGTTGGGGACGTCCATGACGTCCGGAATCTTCGCAAAGCTGCGCCGATCCCTGTAAAGGCTGGTCTGATCAGTCGTTTTTCCTTGAGCCACGAGGCTTTTCCTCCTTCATGTGCACCCGCATTTCTGCGAAAAAGTCGCAATTGCCTAAGATATGTCGAAAGTCAAGGCGAGTCAAGAAAAATTTTTACGAACTGTGGAAATTCTTTGTTGATTTGCCCTTTTATCTGGGAGAATGCAAGTATGGTTTCAGGCCGATCCCGACATCGGGACGGCATCTTCGGTCGATTCGAGGCTCCGCCGACGCTATGCGAGCTGGATAGCTTTGCCGGTTCAAGACCCCTTCGACGAATTCCGAGCTGGAAAGCCCCGCAAAAAAGTCGCTGACTTGGCGAAACGATGATCTTCATCATCAGGCTCACCTCCCTGCTGAAGTTTGTTTTGTTTGTCAGGGAGCTGTGGAAACGGGCTATCGGGACTTGGCTCCGCCCGCAATCGCATGCGAGACTTAAGTTTCAACGCGCCCGCGGGCGCGCAAACACACTACGAACGCACTTGAAACGCAGCATACTTGCAGAACTAGGAGGTCCTCATGGGACAATCCACTACGCCGAAGGCGCTCGCCTTGGGTGTTTCGCTCTCCCTCGCGTGCGGCCTGCTGCCGGGCGCGGCCTTTGCGGACGAAGCCCCAGAAGACGATGCGTCCGCCAACGCCGCCGATTCCGCTAGAGGAACGGCCGGCGGCGCCGACTCCGCCCCTTCGGGCGCGGCCGCCAAGCCCGATGGCTACGATAAAGCCGACTTCTACTCCGACAACCCCGTCGCGCCAATCGCACGGACGCTGGCCGTCCCGCTGGCAGCCAACACGCAGCTGCGCAGCCTCTCGAACGAGATGAAGTACTTCGCCCGATTCGAGAGCAACCAGAACTACGACCAGGGGCTCTCATGGGGCGATGGCTACCATGCAATGGGCTACTATCAATTCGACAACCGATACTCGCTCAAAAGCTTTATTTCCTATTGCTACAATTTCGACCCGGTCAAGTACCGGATGTTCTCCTGGGTTCCCAGCGCGAACATTTCGGGAGACCTGTACGACGGGAACGCGGATCGGCTGACCGACATCGGCCAGCAATTGAACGAATCCTGGCATGCGGCATACGCCGCCGACCCCGCGGAGTTCTCGGCACTGCAGGACACCTTCGCATACGACAACTACTACGTCCCCGCTGAAACGTACCTCGCAAGCCGCGGCATCGACATCTCGAATCGCGCCGACAGCGTCAAAGGCCTTTGCTGGGGCCTGGCGAACCTGTTCGGCACGTCGGGATGGCACAAATTCGTGGGCGGTTGGTCCGACGGCTACGTGAACGGAACATATTACAACAGCTACAACTACCCCGGCGCCGGGCTGACGAACGACATGACCGACGAACAGTTCGTCACCACGCTGTGCGATTACGTGATAGCGCACGTGGCCGAGTTCTACCACGGCCAGCCGCAGTACCACGAAGGCTGGACGAACAGGTACAAACAGGAAAAGGAGCTGTGCCTAAGCCTGCTTCCCGAGAAACCCACCGTGCCTCCTGTCGAGGAAGAGCCCCCTGCGGCGGATTCCCCTGCGGTTCCGCCGGTCGGGAACACCCCTCCCGAGGAAGGCAGCGGAGATGCGCCTTCGGGCGAGACGAAACCGCCCGAGAGCGTCCTGCCGCCCGAGGTGAACCCGCCGGCAGCGCCCGAAGGGAACCCGCCGAGCGCTCCGAACGAACCCGCCCCGCCCGCGAACGACGGCGCCGGACAGGCCGATCCCGACGAAACCCCGAAGCCGGACGAAGACAGCGCGGCTCCAACTCCGCCTGCATCGCCGTCGAACCCCGAAAACACGACGCCTCCCGCTGGATCCGAAACGACGCCGCCCGAGGAAACAAAGCCTCCGGAGAGCACGACGCCGCCCGAAAGCCCGGAAACGACGCCGGGATCAGGTCTGCAAGAGCCGACGAAAGAAGTGGCGAACAGCAGCAAGCCCTCCCTTGAAGAGCCAACCGCCCCTGCGCAGGAGCCTGTCAACCTGCCCAAGGCCGACGGAGACGAGAAGAACGGCAACGAAACAGCCGCAAAAACCTCGAAGCTCAGCCAGACGGGCGACGGCACCACGAACGCGCCGCTCGGCGTGGCGCTTGGAGCAGCCGGCATCGCCGCGATCGCAGGCGCCGCGCTCGCCACACGACGCATCCTCAAATAGCTCCCCTCGTCCCTGCTACAGTCGAGCGCCCGGGGCGCTCGACTGTAGGGACGCCATGCGACGTCAGGCGGAATATCCCTCCTCCCCCTCTAGCGAACTGCCTCGACGAAAAAGTTTCGACAACGAGCCCGTCCGAAAAGCCGGCGAGGAATCAGCATCGGGCGACGACGCCCTCACGGCGACTCGACGGTCGCGCGACGATTCACCGACCTTGCGCAATTCTTCTGCTGTGGTAGCGCTAGAGCAAGCGGCCTTGGTACTTTTCCATGAGGGCGCAGGGCTGGTAGCTCAGCTTGTTCTCGCGCAGGCCGGGCAGGCCGAGATCCTCTTCCAGGTTGAGGTAGGTCGCCTTGTCGACGCAGTAGCGCGCGAGCTCGCGCAGAAGGGCGCGCCACACGAAACGGAAGTCGAGGTTGCCCTTGAGCACCATAACGTCGAACGCGCCGCCGGGCAGCACGCTGCCGTATGCGTAGCCTTCGACGGTGCCGCCGATGCGCAAGAGGATGCCTTCGAGGTCGAGCTCCTCGAAGTGGTTCATGTCGAGCAGGATCTTTCGATGCTCCAGCTCGAGGGGGTGCTCGTCGGTGCCGCGACGGCGGCTCGTCTCGAACCAAACCTGCTGGTAGGCGCGCAGCTCGTCCATATGGTCGAGGGCGATGGGCTCGAAGGACGCCTCGCTGCCGTACAGCTGGAAGAACTTGTTCGTCTCTCGGCGCTTCTTCGCCAGGCCCGGGCCCTCGTAAGCCGCGATAGTCTTCGTAAGGTAGAGGTAGTCGGCGAAGTTGCGGTCGGAAGAGAATTCGAAGGCACCCGGCAGGTCGGCCTCGAGCTGCTCCTTCTCCTTCGGCGACAGGCCCACGAGGTGCAGCCTGCGACCTTCGGCTTGCGCCTCGCGCATGAGCGTGCGCACGCCGTCGGCGATGTCGAGCGTGCCCAGCGGCGGATAGTACGCGACGGCGCCGGGGATGCGATCGAGCTGGCGCACGTAGAGCACGCCGTCCTCGAGCGCGATCTGCGTTCCGTACTTCTCGGTAAGCGAGTAGAGGTTGGCGAACCCGAGCGCGGAATCGTTGCGGCCGAGAGGCAGGAGCACGTCGTTGACGGCGGCTTTATCTTCCAAGTGCAGCGTTCTGAATTCCATGGGCCCGCATTTCGCTCGATCGGTTGCTTCGCAGCGGAACAGGATAGCACAAGTGGGCGCCGCCTCGGAAAACGCCATCAACTTGCAACGCGAACCGCGCCGCGAGGGGCAGTCGGGGCAGCCACATTACCAATACGGTCGTTTTTTACCACGCTTCTGACCAGGAGAAACATACTGTTTCACCTGGTCATAGGCTTGCGACAAGATGGCAGAAAACGCCCGGTTTGGCAACGCTCCTACCCGACGAGCGCGCACGGCATCTTTCTCGCAGAACCGGACATGCCCTGTCCGGTTCTGTTCGGTATCGTGTCCTAGTCAGCATATCCAACGAAAGGACACGAAACCATGCACTACGAAATCGTCGAGCTTCCCGCACGCACCATCGTCGGTCCCACCGTCCGCGCGTCCAACAACTCGCCCGAGGAAACGGCCGTCATCGGCCAGCTGTGGCAGCGCTTCATGGGCGAGGGCCTTGATCGCACCATCCCCGAGGTGCGCGTCGTGCCCTACGGCTGCTTCGCGCTGTACTACGGCTACAACATGAGCGACATGAGCTACGAGCTGCTCGTGGGCTGCGAGACGCCCGCCGAGGCGCCCGAGGGCATGGAGGCGCAGACCATCGCCGCAGGCCGCTACGCGAAGATCGCTATCCGCGGCGGCGACTGCGTGACCAGCGTCCAGAAAGCCTGGGAGGAGATCTGGGCCGACGAGGAGCTGGGGGCGCAGCGCGCGTTCACCGTGGACTTCGAGGCGTACCTGCCCGGCGAGGACATGTCCTGCGCCGACATCGACGTGTTCGTAGCGCTCAGGTAAACGCGCCCGTCGCGGAGGCGGTCTCGCGTGTGCGGGACCGCCGCACCTGTCATACTGGCTCGAGACCTTAAACCGACGAGGAGCCCCGATGGGACACGACTGGATCGGCGATGTGCCCGACGAGCTGCTGCGCGACCTGTGCGATCACTCGTACAGCCTCGCGTTCGGCAAGCTCACGAAGAAGCTGCAGCGCGAGATCGCCGAGCAAGCCGACGGGAACTGAAGGAGGAAGCATGGCGTTCGATTTCAAGAAAGAGTACAAGGACCTCTACCTGCCGAAGACCAAGCCCGCGCTCATCGACGTGCCGCCCATGAGCTTCATCGCGGTGGCCGGCACGGGCAACCCGAACGAGGAAAACGGCTCGTACGCCGGTGCGATGGGCCTGCTGTACGCCTTCTCGTACACCATCAAGATGTCGAAGATGGGCGCCTGGCAGCCCGACGGCTACTTCGACTACACGGTGCCTCCGCTTGAAGGCCTGTGGTGGACAAGCGACGAAGCGTTCGACGGGCAGCGCATTTTGGACAAGGACGCGCTCTCTTGGATCTCGCTCATCCGCCAGCCCGACTTCGTCACGCCCGAAGTGTTCGCCTGGGCCGCCGAGCAGGTCGCGTCGAAGAAGCCCGAGCTCGATCTGCGGCGAGCCCGCCTCGTGCGGTTCGCCGAAGGACCGTGCGCGCAGATCATGCACAAGGGACCGTACGACGACGAGCCCGCCACCATCGCGCAGATGGAGGAGTTCGTCGCCGCGTCCAGGATGGTCGACGACATCGCGAACCCGGCGAGCAGCGAGGCCATGCTGGACGCGCTCGATGCGCACGGAGGCGTGCCCGCAGTGCGCCTGCACCACGAGATCTACCTGGGCGATCCGCGCCGCACCAAGCCGGAGAACCTCAAGACGGTGATCCGCCATCCCGTGAAGCCCGCGTCCGCATGAGCGACGCGGCCTCTGCCGCCGCGCCCTGCCCCGTCGTCCGCGCGCGCTCGATCCTCCAGAAAGTGCGCTACGACGGCAACGAATGGTTCGGCATCGACTACAACATGAACCTGTACCGCGGCTGCTGCCACGGCTGCATCTACTGCGACAGCAGAAGCGAATGCTACCGCATCGACGACTTCGACCAGGTGAGCGTCAAGTTCGACGCATTGGCCATCCTGCGGCGCGAACTGCGCAGCCGCCGCGTGCGAGGCATCGTGGGCGTCGGCGCCATGTCCGACACGTACAACCCGTTCGAGCGCACTCTGCGCGTGACGCGCGGTGCGTTGGAGCTGATCGAGGAATTCGGCTTCGGCGTGTCGGTGGACACGAAGAGCACGCTTATCACGCGCGACATCGACGTGCTGAGCGCCATCGGAGCGGCGGGCGGGGCCATCGCGAAGATCACCGTCACCACGGCCGACGACCAGCTGGCGCGCATCATCGAACCGCACGCGCCCTCGCCTAGCGAGCGCTTCGCCGCGCTGGCCGAGCTGGCGGACGCCGGGGTGTTCTGCGGCGTGCTATTCACGCCGACGCTGCCGTTTGTGACGGACGACGATGCCACGGTGCGCGGCGTGGTGGAAGGCGCGGCAGCGGCCGGCGCGCGGTTCGTCTACCATATGACGGGCGTCACCATGCGCGACCGCCAGCGCGACCACTTCCTCGACCGCATCGCAGCCGTGGATCCCACGCTGCCCGAGCGCTATCGCGCGGCATTCGGCGACCGATACTTCTGCAACAGCCCCCGCGCAACCGAGAACCGCGCCCTCTTCCGCTCGCTGTGCAAGCAGCACGGCCTGCTTTGGCGCATGTCCGACATCATCGCCGCCTACAAGCCCTCCCAACCTATGGGAGCGCAGACGAGCCTGTTCTAAGCATGTAAATCGCCGTTCGCAGCCGAGAACCCGCCAATCGCGGGCATAGTCGCCGTGCGCTCGTTGACCCTGTAATCGTTACAGCCCCCATGATGGCCGTACGTCACCGCGCGAATCCGATCCCCATTCCCATCGAACGAAGAGGAGGACGACAATGAAGGTAGCGAACAAAGAGATGAGCGTACGGAAACTCTGGACCTCGAACGAACTGCTCGACGCAGTCAGCGCCCGGAAGGCCGTTTCCATCGGGAAACTCCGCGGCGAGGCTCTGCGCGCGGCGCTGAGCGAGATGCGCGACCCCGAGCTTATGGCCTTTCTCTCGAACGTCGACGTGAGCCGCGTAGCCAAGATCGTAGCCGTATCTTCCATCGACGACATCGACCTCCTGCTTGCCATCGCCGCCGGCAACGGTCCCAGCTTCGTCAGGAGAAACGCGCTGCACCGCATCGACGAGCTATGCGATCGCACGCCCCTCGACGCTCGCGACGCGCAGCGCCTCGTCGCCTGTTTGAGCGAGAAGAACCTCATCGCCTTCGCAGTCGCGCTCATGGACATGAGCGATTACGATTGGCCTTCCCACTGCGACGTCACCTCGGTAGGCGCGCTGTGCGAGGCTCTATACTCCTGCACGAGCATCCACGAGACCGTATTGCTCGAAGACGCTTGCGCCCACCTCGCGCATCGCCGTCCCGACCTGCTGTCGAGCATCGGCGCCTGCGCCCCCGACCACTACCCGATGGTGGCCTGATCCTTTTCGATTTCTCGCGTCCGCGCAGAAGGGAGTCCTCAATGAACCGCAACACCCGCAACGCCTTCATCAGACAAATGCTCCAAAACGAAACGTCCATCGAGCCCTCGCCCGAATTCAGCTACAACGCCCTCATCAAAAGCCGGCAGGACTACGACGCCATGTACAGCCGCTCCATCGCCGATCCTGAGGCTTTTTGGGCCGATATGGCCACCGAGCACCTTGACTGGTTCAAACCGTGGGACGCCGTCGAGGAATACGATTTCGATTCGGATGAGCCGTTCGTGCGCTACTTCCGCGGCGGGGAGCTTAACGCATCTTGCAACTGCATCGATCGCCACCTGAACGGGCCGCGCAGGAACAAAGCCGCGCTCATCTGGCAGGGCGAGCCCACCGAAGAGGTGGACGTCTACACTTACCAGCGTCTGCATCGCGAGGTGTGCAAGGCGGCGAACATGCTCCGCCGCCTCGGCGTGCGAAAGGGCGATCGCGTGGTGCTGTACATGCCCATGGTCCCCCAACTCGCGATCAGCATGCTGGCGTGCGCTCGCATCGGCGCTATCCACTGCGTGGTGTTCAGCGGCCTGAGCGCCGAATCGCTGAAGGATCGCATCGTCGACTCGGGTGCCACGGTGGTCATCACGTCAAACTACGGATACCGTTCGGGCAAGATCCTGAGACTCAAGGAAATCTGCGATAAAGCCCTTGACATGTGCCCCCAGGTCGAGAGCTGCGTCGTCGTACGCCGCATCGAGAAACGCACGGCCATGAAGGCGGGGCGCGATTTCTGGTGGGACGACGTGCTTGCTCCCGAGGCGCCCCAATGCGAGCCGGAGCGGATGGAAGCGAACGATCCCCTGTTCATCCTCTACACGAGCGGCAGCACGGCGAAACCGAAGGGCATCCTGCATGGCACCGGCGGCTATCTGCTTTACGCCACCCTCACCTCGAAGTACGTGTTCGACCTCAAAGAGCATGACATTTTCTGGTGCACGGCCGACGCCGGCTGGATCACCGGTCATTCCTACCTCGTGTACGGGCCGTTGTCGAACGGAACGACGTCGCTCATGTTCGAAGGCGTGCCCAACTTCCCCAAGCCCGACCGTTTCTGGGAGATCGTTGAGAAGTTCGGCGTCAACATCCTGTACACGGCCCCGACCGCAGTGCGCTCCATGATGAAAGACGGCGACCGCTGGGTGAACGAGCACGACATCTCGACCTTGCGGCTGCTCGGCTCGGTAGGCGAGCCCATCACCTCGAAGGTTTGGATGTGGTACTACTCCACCGTCGGTCACGGCATGTGCCCCATCGTCGACACGTGGTGGCAAACCGAGACGGGCGGCATCATGATCACCTCGATACCCGGCGCAGTGGACATGAAGCCAGGATCGGCGGCGCTACCGTTCTTCGGCATAGAACCGAGGGTCATCGGAGCGGACGGAGCCGAGGCCGATGCCGGCGAGCGCGGCAGTCTCGTGCTGACGAGGCCATGGCCGGGCATGATGCTGGGCGTGTACGGCAACGCGAAGGCTCACAAAGACGTGTACTTCCCCACCCCCGGCTACTACCTCACGGGCGATGGCGCCTATCGAGACGAGGATGGCTACTTCTGGATCACGGGCCGCATCGACGACGTGATGAACGTGTCGGGCCACCGCATCGGCACGGCCGAAGTTGAAAGCGCGCTCGTCTCGTACTCGCAGGTCGCAGAAGCGGCCGTCGTAGGGTACCCGCATCCGGTGAAGGGCGAGGGCATCTATGCCTACATCACCGTCAAAGAGGGAACGGTCATCGACGCCGACCTGCGCGACCGCCTGTTCGTGCACGTACGGGAAAGCATCGGGCCCATCGCCACGCCCGATGTCATCCATTTCGCCAACGCGCTGCCGAAAACGCGCAGCGGTAAAATCATGAGACGCATCCTGCGGAAAATCGCCGCGCAGGAGACGGAGGATCTGTGCGACATCTCCACGTTGTCCGAGCCTTCCGTGGTGCACGAACTCATCCAAGAGACGAAGCGCATGAGCGCCTAGAAGGCCCGCTCGCGCACGAAGGACCGCCCGCGATCCGTC